>Ga0080005_166419_pt1 | contig 22760 bp, 22 predicted proteins | sample JossMetagenome_2_FD_69208 | JGI IMG/M metagenome (GOLD analysis project Ga0080005, IMG submission 69208) | Hot spring sediment microbial communities from Joseph's Coat, Yellowstone National Park, USA - JC3_ASED (SPADES assembly) (version 2) | ecosystem: Environmental > Aquatic > Thermal springs >...
AATGTTGGAGTATGACCCCTCCCCGCCCTAAAGGGCGGGGTTTCGAATCTCTGGGTCTCGGGTGTTAGCCCTCTGGAGAGGGATTAATGATTTCACACCGTTATGTGTTATAAGATAGCTTTCTATTTTTCTTGTTACTATGATCTTGTATCCTATTTTTCTTGCTATGTTTAATGATGCATTTATATCAGCGTTAATCTTCTTCTCAGTTTTTCTACATATGTATAGTCCTCTATATATTCTTCCATTTTTATGCATCTCTCCACATATAGAACATTTTTGGCTAGTATAATCCTCAGAAACAATCTCAATATCTATGCCATATTCAATAAACACATCTATAATCCATAATATTATCTTTCTATACCACCATATGTTATTGTTATACTCATTACCGTTGTTTTGTGAAAGCATGATAGGGTATCCAATGTATATCTTCTCAACTCCTCTACTCCATAAGATCTCAGCTAGAAATCTAATGGCTGTTCTATAGAGATGTCTAAGTCTCTCATTCCTCTTATATAACGCTTTAAGAAGCTTCTCATGATAATCCTTCCATGTTGAGAACCCAGCGTTTTTAAGCAGATCTCTAACAGCCTGATATGTAGAGATCTCTCTTTTCCACCAGTAGTATTCAGACTTAATTACTCCACCTTTGACGAGCAATGCTGACCCGTCTGAGACTACCACAGCAAACAAATTGTTAAGACCTATATCTATGAAAGCCTTTTTATCTCCAACAGGATCTCTCTGTTTGATAGATCTAGGATTAGAAATTCTATCTTTCTTATCTCTATAGTTAGACCTTATATATCCTTTGAGATTTGATTTAGGAGGATCTACACCAACTTCTATAGGTATATAAACGAACCATCTGCCAGCCTCATATATAATCTCAAGTCTCCCCTGTTTACCTTCCCACTTGATCCTGCCAACATATCTTATACTAAGTTTAAAATCTTTGAGAACCAGACGACCCTCACCCTTATTGGTAGGCTCTAAATAATATCTATCGTTTCTAATCAACATATGGATCTTCTTTTTACCTGTGATCTTATCTTTCCAATATCCTGGTGGAGAAATCTTTCTGATATGAGGCGGTAATCTTCTCTGTCTCTTAAGCTTTAGAAGCTCAAAGAATGAATCCCATGCTTCTTCATTTTTGTTAATAATCTGACCAGCATTTACACCTAGAAAATTCTTGTATTTATGATAATATTTTCTGTTGATCTCAGCTCTTTTCTCAGGCGTCAAATCATTCTTGAAGAACAGTTGTCTCTTCTCATAGTTAAGCTCATTCCACAACCTCACAGCTGTTAAGCCGATGTTAAACAACATCTTCTCTTCATGTTTCTCTGGAAGCAGTCTCAGCCTGACAGTTCTTTTATTATTCATTTTTCTCTTCTCAACAAGCTCTCTAAAAAACTGAAGAGGGTCGGGACCTTCGGCGGACACATCTCGGGGATTCCCCCCGCCGGACATTCTAAATTTTTTGCCCGCCAAAGACCCGACCCTCAAAATATTATAAAAACTTATAAAATATACCACGTCCTAAAGAGCGAGGCTTGTTTTTATGTCATAATCATTTGGAGAACACTGTGATAACTAGAAGAAGTGATTTTATGGATGAATCAGAGGTTGAATTGTTTAAGTTTATGTTTAAGTTGTAGATATCTTTCTACATAAGATCTTATGGTCTCTTCATTTACAAAGTTTTTATCAAGAATTGTTATATCGATCTTCTTTTCAAAAGCCTCAAGTTCTTTAATGATATCTTGAGCCTGAGGATCATCTGAATGATCTTTTTTCAACAAGTCTATAGATGTTTTTATGTCGCTAATTATTGTCTCGATGATTTTTCTAATTCTCTCATCAATTTTATAACTGATCTTTTTGACTAAAGATCTTGTTCTCATAATATTTTCAAACTCTTTTTTAAACTCCTCAGGATCTGTGGGTACAGGCTCATCGACATCAAATAGATCAGTAATCTCCTCAAGATATCTTATATAACGATCCTCTTTTGTTAATCCATAAAACTCTAGATCATGAGTAGCAGAAACATACTCATAATTTCCTTCAGGACCTAAATAACATTTTCTTCTTCTCTTTCTACCGTTTTCATCAACATATTCATGAACAGCATATAGATAAGATCTTCCGTGAATATTCTCTCGATAAATCCATCTATAAGGCTCTCCACATCTAGGACAGATTTTTTGTGTTTCGCGAGACATTTTCTCAGTCCATAAATTTATGGACTTCCAAAGTTTAAAAGTTTTCTCAGCAGAACAGTCATCACCGTTAAAAACGTGTTTCTTATGTTTAACATCATATGCTAGGGGTAAACAATCATCTGGTTATCCATAAATTTATGGACTATAGGATCTTATGAATGAAGCTCTGAAATCTTTTTATTCTTTTATGTTGATCGCACGTGATATTTGAAAAATTTGTTTAAGAAGTCTTTTGAGGACTAGATATTTTATATCTAGGTGTATAATAGGGGCATGCAAGACATACATATCTATGTCTGTTTACATTGATATAATATTTGATTCTGTCATGTTCCATGACAGATTTCATATCTAGACCTTGTATAGGTTTTAAATAGGCAAATCCTTTACAATAGCCTTCTTCATCCATATATATACAGGTGTTCTCTTTAAAATCAAATCTATATCCTAGGCCTATGTCTATTTCGGTCATCAATATTTTCAAACGTTCTATATCTACTCTCATGTTATTAAAGATCTTCTCCTGGTTTGTTATTTTCTCTATGAGGCTTTTGATCTCATTTTCATTTTTTGTAAACAATGATTCAATATATCTTTTAAGATCTTTATCTATATACTCCTTAAGATCTTTATATTTTTTCTCAAGACTCTTAATAATCTCTGATAATACACCATATTTCTCAGCATCTGCTCCTAATTCAATAAGTTTTTCTTTAAGTTCTTGAAAACTTTTCTCAGCATAACTCTGATATCTTATCAATTCTACAATTTTATCATCAATTTCAGCTATAAGTTTAGCGATTTCTAAAGTCTTTTTCTCTAGATACTCTGAATATTCTTTAACATCATCTAACAATCTCTTAAGTTTATCAACAACTTTAATCACAGAAGAAGCTATAATCTTCTCATTACTAAGGATTCTTTCAAAAAGATTTTCTGCAACATCTAATGAAACACCTAGTTTCAAAACAAGATCATTAGGATTCTTAATCTCACCAGATCTTAACAACTCAATAGCTTTAGCCTGGATCTCGACAGAGACGGCCTCTCTCTCAGCTTCTTCAACAATCTTTTTATCAATCTCTTCTCTAACAGCTTTATGAATATCGCGCATACTCATCGCTAAAAGCTCAGCAATCTTCTTATATGATACTCCGAACTCTTGATAAAGAATTCTGGCGAGAACCTTTTTATGTTCAGAACGAATATATAATGGATTGATCCCTATGGCTTTCGCAAAGTTTTCACGAGACAATCTTTTGATCTCTTCTTTATCTAGACTTTTTAGAAATGCCCTTATCTTTGAGACAAGAGAATTAAAATTATATGACATGTTATGTATCACCTCTCTAATACCATATTATACCAGAGGAAGGTATTAAATTTAAGCCGAAGATAGAAATATGATACCATAAGAGAAAGAGAAGATATAACCTCGGAAAAAAGATATTATATTAAAAAGATAATATGGTAATAAAAAGCTACATAGACGAATTCATGCCCCTATAAAGTTGCGATAAAAAATATTGCAAGAAAAAGCTTATAAAATATTTTTACAACATCTATAGACATTTACCATAATACCGTTTAATGACAATACCATAAAACCTCAGCTTCTGAAATAGATGGAGATAGCTACCTTTCTAATCAAAACTTTTCACCCTCTGATCTTTCTGAGTAAAGTTTTGAAAAAATTAGTTATATAATACTTTCTTGATAAAAAGTGGAGGTGTAAGATTAAGAGGTTAGAAATCTATGTGTAGTGATTCGGGTCTTTTAGGTTAAAAAGATCATATTTTAACTTATGATTTTGTTTCAGATCTTTTGAGCAAAAATTTTTTGATTGTTTTTAAGTTTGGTGGAAAATAGCTTAAGATTAATATTGTTGAGCCTAGAAATCTTGCTATTTGAATTATCATAAGATCTTTGATGCTGAATAGCAACTCCGATATCTTTGGAATACCAAAACTTAATATGCCTATTATTGCTAGAAAAAGTCTGAGACATGTGTATATATCTTTATTTCTCAACAGATCTTCTTTAAATATTAATGTTATAAGATATATTATGCCGATTAGAATGTTGAATTGTGCTGAATATAGCCAGCTCCATTTAAATCCTATATCAACAACTGCTACAGGATATAATAATGTGTTTAGATCAGAGGCTAGAAAATCTTCTGAAAAATGAAGAATAACACCAGATGTGATAGCCCAGCTTCTGAAGATTATAATGATGAAAATAAGAAAAAATATATTATGAAAAAGATATCTGTGATAAGGTTCATAAATATGATCTAGATCAGGAAGAAGAGATCCTAATACAAACAAAATTTTATCTCTACGAGAAACTTTAGATCCTAGAAAAGAACATATGAGCAAAGCAGTTGCAACATGAGTTACAGTCCACATCAGAATATTTTAATATTTTTACGCAGAAATGGGTTAGCAGTCTTAATAGCGTGATAAAAGCCTTAGCTTATATGTTCAAACTATATTTATTAGTCTTCCTTGTTTGTATCAGAACGTCATCATAATAGTTTAACAATTAGCTAAAAGCTATGTATCAGATCTTTTTATCGTTTTAAGATTTTTAGATCTTTAGATGTCCTAAAACGTTTTTATAAACCTCAAGCACGTTTTTCTCTCCATTAATAACTGGTATATTTAATGTTTTAGCTATATATAGATAAAGTCTTCGTCTCTCTTTGAGATAGTTAATGTTCGGGATATCATGTTTTCTATTGTATGCAGTATTTTCATTAACATCTATTATTATCAGCCTAGATTTTTTAGGAATTAATGATATAAATAATCTGCCAACTAATCGTCTGGGGATCTGATAGTCTCTAGTTTCATACATTAGATCTATAAGTATGTCAGGAATAAATCTATCAATTAAAATAATATAGCCTAGAAATATCCAAATAAAAATTTTAAAGATTATATGAATAAAAACATCGACAGCATAAAACCATGGCCAAATTCTTGCTAATGTCTTATTCAAATAGAATCTACGTTCAGCATATCTTACACCACTTCTCTCAATAACTCTCCACTTAGTATAACCCAGGATACGACATAAAGCAAGTATTGGATAAGAAATAAAGGCAACCCAGCGAAACCATATTCTCTTAACTTTAAAACCTCTATGTCTTAAATACCTCTCAAGTAATTTAATTTGTGTAGTTTTACCAGAACCATCAATACCTGATATAATAACAACTTTATAAATCACTTTATCTCCCTCATTATTACATAGATAAGGTTCTGACGATCCTCACCATACATTTTTAATATGAAGTAATTTAATCATAAATTTGACCATAGTAATCTCTTGCTCTTTAACAACTTTTCTTCATATATTATCGACTCGAGAGTTTCTCGAAAATTTCTATCAGCTGTTTAACAGATTTAGAATTATCAAACCGCTTAATTATTCCTTCATGGTTTCTCAAGCCTAGTTCAACAGCTTCCTCACGTTTTAATGATAAGATCCATTCTAAAGTATCAGCTAGTTTATCTTCATCTCCAGGGGGAGTCAATCTAACTCCTGGCAGACCTCCTATAATTTCAGGGATCCCACCAATATTTGAGGCGACAAGCAGTCTTCCATAAAGAAGAGTCTCAATACATACATAAGGAGCAGGCTCGGGTGAGAGTGAAGGTACTGCTAAGGCTCTAACTACTCTGATAACTCTTAAGATCTCTATAGGAGGCATTAGACGACGGTAGACTATGATGCCGAATTTCTCAAGAACTTTTGAGGGCTTACCTTTAGTTACATAAAGCCTATTTTGAGGATGTTTAGGAAATATCTTTTTCCATGCTTCATAAAGAATCTTGAAGCCTTTTATCGGGTCAAAACCTCCTAGAAAACCTATATCGTCGCCTTCCATTTCAACAGGCTTTAGATCTGGAAGTGGATTATAAATTACATATGTCTTCTCAGGACTAATATACACACCTTTTTTTGAAGATAATTCTAGAAAAATTCTTCTCTGAGCCTCTGAAACAAAAATAATTGCATCTGCTAATCTTAAAGTTCTTAAGAAAAAACCTCCAATAGTCGAGTTTAAAGTAGTTGATAAAAAAGCTTCTGAGAAATTTCTTCTCTGAGCCTCATATCTCCATATACATTTAGCACAATCACTCCAACTCCCATCACAGACTTTATTCCTGTAGAAATTATACATATGTCCGATAGGACAAAGCGGATAATATGAGTGAATATGAACAACAACAGGCTTATTAATAAACATTTTAATAAAAGGAATTAACTCAAGATCGCTTGCAACAAAATATGTCACATCCACATCACGTAAGATCTTAACTAAGGCTTTGAAATCCAATGAAATCGAGTATTTTCCTCTTCCTACACGTCTAAAGCTTATGACCTTAAATTTATGTTGATGTGCTATTTCATCTAGTTCATTAATTATAAAGATAGGTTTAACACCTACGTCTTGCATCAACTTAGCATAAAGATATGTAGCGAGCTCTCCACCACTTCCTAAAGGCCAGAGAGTGTTTACAAAAATCGCAACAGTAGAAACGATCTTGACCACCGTTAGCCAATAAACAGTGTTCTACCCCATTAAGGGCAACTAATAATCATAAGATCTCTTAATAATTTTATTTTATTATCTATTGAATCCTCTCATATAGGATACTCTCTTATCATACTCTACAATTCTTCTGACACGTTTATATACTCCTGCTATAAAATATGGCAATGATTCCAATGCATAACTCTTCCTCATTAATGGAGCTAATGTTTGGATCCATTCCTTATAACTTATCTTTGCAGGTAAAGGTTTATCTAAGATATTTAAGAATATTGCATAGCTGATATTTAAAGAGTTTTCTGAAATGAATTTAAGTATTTGATCTTTTTTCGAAATATTCTCGTAAGAAAATAATGATAATATGTCGTTAAGCGTTGCAAGCCTTTCTTTAATTATTGAATGCGCCAATATATTACAAAACTCGACCTCAGGACTAGGGACAGGCACCATCATATCTATATCAAATTCCTTAACATAGAGGTAAGTAGCGTTTCTTATTATAAAATTAGAGTCCATATATACAAGATCTGCTATATGAGGTTTCACGTATAGGTCTATAAACTCTTTCAGTTCTGGAACTCTTATTCCAATTGAATATCGATCAACGCCCCATATTTCTATGTTAAATCTTCGTTTAAGACAGTTTAATGCTCTAGGGATCTCACGGTCACTCTCTACAAGAACATCGATATCAACGGGAGTGTCAGGCACCGGTCTCAACGTCTTGTAGATGACGAAACCGACATCGCATTTATTAAGTAGCTGTACGATGCCTTCAAGATGCATAAGAAAGTTTCTCCTTTGTTGTGATATTTTCTCTATAAAAGCTCCAAGTTTATTATATGAAGATCGTTTCTGCAATAAAAGAAGCCCTAATACCTTATTTATATACATATATATGAGGAGATCTCGACGTTCACTTAGAAACTCATATTCTCCTCTCTTTATAATCTGAAGTACTTTCGTCGCCATAGGATCTTTAATGCTGGCTGAGATCCTATCTATAGAATTAAATAACGCTTTTAAGAGCTCTGAAGAATCTAGTTTCATCATAAAACCTCTTAAATAATTTTTTAAGGATCATAATATATCGAAGCGTTTTCTCTAGATCATTATATAGCAACTTTATTTTGTTAGAGATCTCCTCTACACTATCTGCCACAAAAATGGTTGGTATCTCAAGATCTTTAAGAAGATTTCTTGAGACTATGGGAATTACACCATGATAAACCGCTTCTAAGACGGTTATCGGAGGGTTCATCGCAACGTTTCCCCATGGGGCAAAATATATAAAGAAATGTGATTTTCTATAAAGTTCGCATTTCTCATGATCTTCTATTCTCTCGTTTATGAAATTAACTTTTAAGTCTATAGATTTAAGGGTTATTCTAGTAGGAAGATTCTTAGATTTTGTCACGATCGTAAGCTCAACAGGTCTTCTTAACTTTTTGCTGACTTCTCTAGCTACTTCAAAAAGCATTTGTGGAGGAGATCTATACGGGCTTAGCCTTCCTATATAAAGTATCTTTACTTCATGATCATGAAGTTTCTCATATATAGCATCTATAAATTTACTAGAATGAAAAGTGTTACAAGAGCACCCATAGTATGGTTCTACAAGGATACTTTTAGCTAGAAAAGTTTTGTGTTTCAGCCATTTATAGATATTTTTTGACGTGGCAAGATAAGCATGAATTAGGGGCTGAATAGTTATTAAGAAAACCTTCCATGACAATTCATGTAACTTTCTCCATGAAACATCTTCTATATGGTATACATGATAAACTATCCTAACGTCTTTACATATCTTTCTAATCATTAAAATGTCTTTTAATCCTAAATAATATAGATGCATAGAGTTGCTAATGTGACATTCATGACTTTTCATTAGCTTATCCATACTCGTTATTTCTAAGTTTATACCATGTTTTAAAAGGACCCTTATTAGCATATTAAGAAAGAACTCCTGTCCTGATATATAGTTTTCAACATCAATAAGATCCTTAGTCACAATAACAGTGTACATGAAGCTAGACCCTTGGAGATCCTATGCCAAAAATATTGCTCGTTATGAAATGCCTAGGAATATAAGTTCACTTCTTTACTGCTATAATTAGTATGCCCGCTCTCAAAGTCTTCCTGATGCTAAATAATACATCAAGCAACCTTGTTACAAAATTACTTTTAATGTAAGCCATAGAGTAGCCAGTAGAATATAATATTCTGAAACCGTAAGATTCAAGATGTTTCTCTAATGTTTTAAATGTGTAAAGTCTTATATGTCCTGATACACCTGTCGTCCTTTGTAGAGGTCTTTTTTCAAGTGAATATTTTATTGAACATTCATAGTGAAATGGAAGATAGCCAAATAAAAGAAGTAATCTATTTACCCAACTAGCTAGGTTTGGAGTTGTTAATATGAAAAGACCTCCCTGCTTTAAAACTCTATGAACCTCACTTATCATATTATCAGTATTCCAAAGATGTTCTATGACCTCAAATGCTCCTACAACATCGAATTCGTTATCAGCAAATGGTAATTTATCAGTATTTAAATTAGCTTTATAGACCCTAATCCCTCTCATGCTTGCCTTAGCGAGCAATTCGTCATTTATGTCAACTCCATAAATCTCTTCTACGCCGAGAACATCACCAATTCGTAAAGTAAAAGATCCATCGCCACATCCTAAATCTAAATATTTTTTAAGCCTTAAGGATGATATGAAGAGCTTTTTCCATAATGAAGTTAGCACTTTGATGGTTTCTTCCTGCCTAGTGTCTCTCATCATAGATCTATAAGAAAACTTAATCTATGGAATAGTGAATTAACTTTTAGTAGTACCTTAATAATTTTTAATAGAAAATCAAAATTATCTAGCGCCATATTAACCGGATGTAACTGAAGTACAAGAGCTCTTTCCTGTCCAACTTTTATATTAAGTAGCTTGATATACCTTTCATGCCAACTTGCTCTCTCAGAAGGAGACATGTTATGTAGATTATCATCAACAGGCATGTTAATGCAAACATGAAGTATGTTATTTCGTTTAAAAACCTTAAATCTCTCAGATCTGCAGTCGGATATTATTTTAAAGCCTAATTCAGCTAAGAGGGAATATAAATAATCGTTTCCTTCATATCCATGAGTTCTCCAAGCTATAGGTTTAACACCTAGTTTTGAAAAAGCTTTTACAGTTTTAAGAACATCGTAACGTACTAAATATTTAGGCCCATAAGGAGTTCCGAAGAACTTCCTATATATAGGTATAAATAGCGTATAGCCATATAATAGTCCTCGAAAAGCATAATAAGTATGTGCACCAATTTCAACATTATCGTGTGATGATATGAGACTCTTAATTGTTTCCAGGAAAGTGTCTACTAATTTGCCTGTCATAAATAATGTACACGGAATATTATATTCATGTAGGACTTTAACGTATTCTAATCCGGCTTTTAATTCGTAGTCCTCAGAAACCCCTAATTCTCGATACAATAGTCTTTTAATAAGATCTGGAGGATGATGTATATCACCAGTAATAAACACGATGGGTCTTATCATATGTTTTATCTCCTGATATACCTGGATCTTAATCGACAAACTATTTTCCTTAGAAGATTCAAAGCTAATACTTCGTAATTAAAATGTTTTTCAGCATATTCTCTAATTTTTTTACCAAGCTCGTTTATTATTGACATATTCATATATAGTTGCTTCAAGATAGAGGATACCTCATTCAACGAATTGAATGAATAACAACCTTTTAAATCATCTACTATTTCTTTAGATCCTAAAGAGCGTAAATATAATATGGGTCTACCAGCCATCATATAATCAAGTAAGGTAGCTCTTACAGTAAGCAAGTGGTGTAAAGATCTTGGTCTTAATAATAATAATACTTGTGCTTCTCCTAGGAGCTTTACAAGCTCAGAGTAATCGATGTAAGTGTTTATTACTTCAATGCTGTTCTCCTTTAAGCTATTCGGCGCTGATTTATCGATAACTATTAATTTTACTTTGATGTCCTCGTACTCAAGATCTTTAATGAGCGCACCAAGAGTTTTAAGACCTATCCACTCCTCTATTCTTCCTGATAGTAAGACCTTCAGAGGAGGTTTTAAAGATGCTTCCTTATAAGGAATTTTACTAGGAAAGCTTCCAAGTGGGCATACATCAGTTTTTGTATAATCAAGTTTATAGTATAATTTATGGTAAACTCTATAGCTCTGAGAGAGAAATATTATGAAATCGAAGCCAAAAACTATATTATTAAGAAAAATCCATAATATTTTCTCTAACATACTTATCTTTTTCTTAAGCTCAAGAGCATGTTCGATAGGCGGGTCCATATTGTCAACAACGATAAAAACAAGTTTAAATAGTCGAAAGACATGTAGTATAATTAATGTAATAACATATAATGGAAAATGTTTTATACTAAGAAAACTATGAGGATAATCTAAAATTACGAGTATAGGTTTTCTATGGGTAAATAACTCTCTTAGAGAACTCATTACTGCTATGGGCATTACTAGATATCTAGAAGAATAAATTTTGCCGTCGAAAATTCTTAATAACTTTTGCTCTTTAACGCCATACCAATATACCACTTCGCCATGAGTTAAGACATATCTAGCAATATTAGAGTAAAGACCGAAATATCTGTGGGTAAGACCTTCTCTGACATCTTTAAAGCTCCAAGCAAAATAATGAGATATTATTAGGATAGGGAACGGCATTTCGCCTTCTTATAATTATTTAATTCTTCTTTAAGACATTCAGGTATAGAGAGAGGTTTTTTCAGCTACTTTATCATATGTGTAGTTAAGGCTTATCTTATAAGCTTCCTTAGACATTTTCTCTCTTAAATCATTGTTTGTAGCTAAGAGTGTGATTATCTTGACAATGCTTTCTGAGTCTCCAGGCTTGACTACGAATGCGTTTTTCTCATTTTCAAAGATCTCTGCAACATCCATTCTTGTTGTTATAATCGGTATACATCTTCTACCAGCTGCTTCTAGTGCTGGAAGATTGAATGCATCAAAGAAGGATGGCTGTAAGATCAAATGAACTTTGGTATACAGTTCTGCAAGTTTTTCATGAGGGACACTTTTCTTAACTTTATTAATTTAGTACTGTGAGGAATTTTCGTTAGAAGATTTTGAGGTATATCGCCTATTAAGATGAAAAGAATTTTCTTTCTCATCGAAGGAGTAAGATTCTTTAATGCTTCAAGTATGACCAAAAGACCTTTAATCAGATAATTCCTGCCAAGCACACGTAATATCTTAAGTTGATCATCATCTTTATTTATTAATATGGGAGTTATGTCTGTCCCATTATGTATGACGACGAACTTATTAAGCAAAGTCTTTGGAATAGAGAGTACTTGAACAAGCACGTGCTGTAATATATGTGAGACTGTAGTGATCACGTCAGAAAACTCTATTATCTTACGGATCAGTACATTCTAGATCCTAAACTTTAAATTCTTAGGTCTGATCGATCTCTCTATCGGAGGGTAACCGTGACTTGTAACTATGGTCTTTTTACGTAAGATCTTTGATAAAAGTGCGATAATTATATTTTGAGGTTCTAAAGCAAATATATGTGCAAGATCGCATTTTGCCAACTCTATAGCAACTGAGAGAGGATTAAGCAGTGGAATATAACGTACTTCTACATTCTTAGAGAGAAGAAATTTTCCAGGTCTTAATATTGGCATACCCAACTCTCTGAAAGGTGTTGACAACACGATCATCCTAATACTATTTAAGTTCATCTTAGCAAATCCACCTATAAGTGGTGCAGAAACAGCATTAGGTTCGCCCCCTCCTCTCAATTCGTAAACTATATGGTCTGTAACCGCCTAAGAAACATACCACGACATACATTTTCGCAATGCACTCTCTGAAGGTAAATAGTACCAATTTTTATTCACAGAGCCTTCTTAATAGGTTTGTGTGAGAAAATGATTGTGTCAATGTTACTTTTCTTCTTTATATAATCGATCACAAAACCGTGCTTCTCGAGTAATGTGATTATGTCATCTGGCTCGTTTACAGTCGTGTGTACTTCGACTACTATCCCATTTGTTATAGCTAAAACGTTTTGCGAGCTTTCGAGGACGCGTTTTTCCATACCTTCAATATCCATTTTTATTAATTCTACCCTCTCTAACTTAAGCATTTTTATAAGTTTATCCAAAGTCACTGTTGGAACAGTTTCACTATGTTTTATGGTGGTTCGTAGTTTAAATATATGTGTAGCCAGCATTGATGATGACGCTGCCCCCCACGTTTCTGGAATTAAAATATCATGGAAACCAGATTTGTCTGAAAGAGCAATTTTAAGAGGTATTACGGTACTCTCTAAGTTATGTAATTTTATATTGAATAGTAGTAATCGATAATTACGAGATACAGGCTCTATAGCAATGATCTTCATTTTGTTTTGCTTAATGATATCCTTTAAATTCTGAAAGATCCAAACCGTAAATAGACCTATATGTGCACCACAATCTATAATGACACCTTCTTTGAAATTCTGCACATATTTTATACTTAGATCATATATCGACTCTTCAAAAATCTCTTTAAATATGATCCTAAACTCCGTAATATAAACCATAATGGTTTTTAGACTTCTTTTTAATCTTACGGTAGCATATATTTCGAGTACTAACCCTATGATAAAGATTAAAAATAGTTTCAGATCATGATGTCTTAATGCGAGCTTTATTATTTCTAAGACCTCTAAAAATGGATTCAATAGCTTAACAATTGTACGAATATTTGCTTTGAGCATCTTAAACATTATAATTTTTACCCTTTAAATGAAATTGATTCTTTGCCTTTCTTAAGAAGATTCTCGAATACCTTCATCTCGCAATATTCGACTCTTTCCCATCGAAATTTCTCTGCATATTCTCTGGATCTAGTAGATATATCTTCTCTATGCTTCTCTTCCCGTAATATCTCAACAATTTGATTTGCTAAAGCTTTATAATCATTAGGTTCGACAAATATTGCGATACTACCATAAAGTTCTTTAAAAACTGGAATATTTGATAATATACATGGAAGCTTACAAGCCATCGCCTCAAGAGGGGCTAGACCAAAGCCTTCGAAACGCGAAGGAAACACGAATACCTTAGACTCATTTAATAACTTTAAAAGATCAGCATCGGGCACGAATTTAGTGACTATTACATTATCTGTTAAACTTGACTTATTTATCATTAGCTTTAACTTGTAATAGTCCTCCTCTGTACCTCCTCCGATAATAATTAGCTTAGCATTAGGATCTTTTGAACGCACTAAAGTCCATGCTTTTAATAAAATATCTATACCTTTTTGATTAAAATCTATTCTCCCGAGGAATGCTGCATCATATATTTTAGGCAGATTAAGAGGTTTAAACCTATGAATATCTACTCCATTTCCACACACATATATTTTTCTGGTTTCAGGTTTAATTCTACTGATCGTTTGTATGGCAACGTATCGAGAGACTGTTATTAATGCATCAACATTTCTTAAAATAACTCTCCAAAGAAGATCTTTAGAATATTTTATAGGCATTGTTAACAAATGCTTTTTTGATCTTGTATCATCACTTGATATGTAGTGTACCACTATCACCATTGGTTTTCGCGAGACAATTTTTGCTAAAAATGCGAAAAATACGTTTTCAAAATCCTGATTATGCACGTAAATAATATCATGCTTTAATTTCAAAGCCACTACTATAGTTATAACTAATAGTTTAAATAAACGAAGTATTTCACTAACCTTTGATCTTTTGCCGGGTGTTAAACCTGTTATTATCGGAGTATAAGTCAGTTTGCCGTAAAGTGCTTTTTGAAGATCATAGTGTTCTAAAACATACATTTTAATACCTTTTTCATGAAATCTTCTTGATAACTCTAAAAAACGTCGTTCATCGCCACGTATTTTTTGTCCGTATATTGAATCATGTAAAAAGAAAACTAATAGCGTGATGTTCATGATCTCACTTTCTTATCGCCGAAGTACTTCTAATAACAATTTTATATACTCCTTCGCTATATTTTCCCATGTATATCTGGCTACTAAAAACTTGGTTTCTATAGCGGTTCTTTGTCTCAACTCATAATTTTTCTCTAATTTAATCAAGGCCTCTATTAATGTATTGACGTCATCTATATTAATGAGCATATAATGTACATTCTTTTTTAATCCTAATTCATATAAACCTTTGATACCATCAGATGTCGTTAAAAGAGGACATCCTGCGGCAAGAGCATAAATAGCTTTAATATGAGGACCTGTATATGAAGGTTTATGAGGCACTATACATGCATCTACAGCAGTTAATAGATCAAATATATTTTCTATGAAACCTAATGATCTTATGAATTGTAAATTTTTTAATTTTTCTGTACCACGTCCTGCTATTACAAACAAAAGGTTCTTTCCTGTAATCTCCTTAAATCGTTGTGCAACATATTCAGCGATAGAGTATAAATATGATACAGCCTCTCTATTAAAAGAGGCATGCAAAGGTCCGAAGAATGCAACAATGAAGTGATCTTTTGGTAAACTCAATTTTTCTCTAATAATAGCGGGATCTTGACTTGATGACGTAGAAAACTTTGGTATACCTGATGGTAATATTGCTATTTTGTTTTTAAGGACTTTACCATAGTGACGACATAAATAACGTTCAAGATCCTTACTGACAAAAATTACCATGTCATAAAGATAAAAGTTGAGTATGATAAGAAAATGCTTTATGACTTTGCATAATCCTCTCGCTTTAGCCACATCGTAAAGCCAAGAAAGATCATGAACGATAAGAACAAACTTTTCCGCCCATAAATGGAAGACTACCCTGATAATTATCGTTCTAAGAGGCTGAAATAACTCGACCTGTAATATGTTGTGTCTCCCAGACTTTATCACCTGTTTAATCCATTTAAATATCTCCCATATACGAAATCTCCATCGAGGAAGAGGAATAATATTCACGTTCTTAAAGTCTTCAACTCTGAAGTCTCTCCATAAATGTATTGAGAGAGTAACTTTACATCTGAGTCTCGTTATCTCTTTAATTAATTGCCAAATTCTCTCGCTTGATCCACTACATGGCGGAAAATAATCTCCGGCTATAATTAGTATTTTTAATGTCATAAATCCTTAAATCTTATTTTCTTCATAAAATATGATGTTAAAAGATATATTTCTCCCAACCCTGTAGATAACTCACTGATTAATATATAAGGATCGAAGTGCTTTCTGTAAATAGGATATATAATATAATAAAACACTAGTGGTATTAGGATACCGCGTGTTTCTCCCGTTATGATTAATATCAAACTAGCCACCAAGATCATCCGTATAAAAAATTTAACAGTATGCCCAATATTAGCTTTTAAATACCATAAACCAAATTTTTTTAGGAATAAAGGAAAACTAGCGTTTTTAAAACTATCTATCGTATTGCTAATAAGTCGACGTTTTTTAGCAAGTTTATAATGGAATGCTATAATGTCTGGCGTTTTATAGATTTTAAGCCCAGTTTTTATTGCCGCATGAAAGTAATAACCATCTTCATGAGCCCTGGCGAATTCTATATCATACTTAACTACGTTAGCAATTTTACGTTTAAGGCTAAGAGCCATTTGTATGAAATCTGCTATTCTCCTAGCTGGGAATAAACGTATGTTATTAGGTTTAGGTATTTTCATAAGTTCGTCTAATTCTGGAAACGTTTTAACTTCAAATACAGTACTTGAGAGAATATCTATCTCGGGATATATAGAATGCGCCTGTAAGTGAGCATCTATAAACCAAGGAGGTATTAAAACATCTGAATCTAAAAATATCAAGATCTCTCCTCGTGCTCTCTCAAGCAAGATATTTCTTGCCAAAGCTATGTTTCTAACATTTTCACCTATAATTTCAGCCCCATAAATCTTAGCTATTTCAAGAGTTCTATCACGACTGCCACCGTCTACAATAAGTACCTCTATATCATTTATATTCGATTTATTTATGAGGCTAAGTAGTAAGGGTAATGTTTTCTCAGAGTTTAATGTAGGTATTAATATAGATACTTTAGTCATACTACTAAATTCTTGTGAGAATATTTAACTCTTTAAAATTGAAAACCTATTCTATATAGCACAGCTTTTCTGTCATAGAGTTCACATATATAACATTAGTCTTGCTGGATAATTTGTCAAAAGATTCAATGAATGCGTTAAGCAAATTTTCTATATCATATTTTGCCCTCATTGCACGTAAAGAAGATAAGGAGTAGTAAATGTGGTGAGATTCTGACATATTTAGACTATTCTCAATATTTGCAATAGTTCCCGTAAAGTATACTTCTCCTTCAGGCCCGTTCAAATCGTATACACGTAAACCTGGCCATTTGCTTATTATCTCAGTTAAAAACCAATATGGTGTAGGTCCTACATAATGAATAGGCGTCCTAGGATCTCCATAAGTTGCTATGAACATAGCTTCGTGAATATATTTTTGTGAGAAACCTATGTATGTAAGGCTGGTGCCCCAATATGTTATTATTTTAAAAGGTATGAACAAAACGCTTACTAAAATGGCAATTAAGATCATTATTTTTATTAGTGATAAAAACGTTTTATTCTTAAACACTTTCTCTGTCTTAATACTTTCTATCTTGAATGTATTAGGTCTTCTCTCTAAGGTTCTTAGAAGAAGTAATAATACTCCGTAATTAGGAATAATGAAGGATTCAAGAACTCGTTGAGGGTGAGCTGTTCCTGTCGCTCCGTAAATTGCTAGAAAAATAGCTGACAAGCTCCATATATAAACAGTACGCTTGGTTAAAAGCTCTTGTATTGCTTTTCTGAACTTTTGTCTGTAAAAGAGGTATAATAGAGAGAAAAACGTTATGAACAGAATTATGAGATTAATAGAGAGTACCACAATATTTTTGAGAAATAAAATGTTTGAATAATCAGTCTTAATCGGTATTGATCCATATCTCTCTTGAGCTTTATAAACATAAATTAATGGATTAATCTCAAAAGATAGAAATCTGTCGATAGCTGGTAGTAATGCATAGTTTAATTCTGCATAAAACTTTTGTATTGACCAATCTGATGCATAACCATGCCATATCAGAAATATAGTTATAGATGCTAAAATATATGTCATTTTTAAACCAGCTACTTTCTTGACTATATTATTAAAGAGAAGATATGTAAATAACGAGATCATAATTAACGTAGCAAAATATATGTGAGAAATAGTTATAGCAGAAACAACTATTATTAATAATATATATAATTCGAATCGTTCTTCATCATCTAATCTAGTAAGTAAATAAATAAGTATTCCATAGAGAGGAAGCACAAAGATGTAATGATTAGTAAAACTAGGCTCAGTATCACTAATGACTACGTAAAGAGGTGCTATAGTTAAGAGATAGAGATAATATTTTGATGTTCTGAAACCTGCAACTATACATAACATAGAGATGGCAAGTATCAGCCTTAAGATAATAGGTAATAAATGAGTGACGACATAGACTGCCTCTAGATCAGTCACATTTGTAAAAATTGCTGAGAAAATTGCGTGAGCTACATCTGATACAGGAAACGGATACTTAGGATCAGTCACCAATCCATAATTTAATGCATGAAAGACCTGAGCTTGATGGAAATACTCTATTTGAAAGCCGTTTTCATACATAAGTCTTGGCAACTCTATATACATGACAGAAACTATTGTTAATAGAATGACTAATGAAAAACTCTTTCGCAAAAGACTTAAGAACATAATAGGAATCAGTACGCTGACTCCTATCCAAAAAGTAAAAGGTAATCTGCTTAGTATATAAAAAGCTGAATCTATATTCGATTTATCTATGCTAGAAAGCATTATTGCTGTAAATATAGAGCATAGATAAAAGACAAGTATTAATGTTGTTAATAAATGAGTAATACCATTAAGTATTCTTGTTTTCTCTATAGTCATACTACATCGCTTTTACTCTTATTAAAGAACGTTATAATAAACTTTTTCTATATTTTCTACAGCTTTTTCTACTGTAAAGTTCTTAGCGAACTCTCTTGCTTTTTTTGAAAAGCTCTGATACGTTATGCCATCACTAAGCAAGGTCTTTATAGCCTTGGCCAGCTCAAACTCATTATTAGGTTGGACAAGGAGTCCTGTCTCATTTTCTATCAACATCTCTGGGACCGCACCAACTCTAGTAGCTATCACAGGTATTCCTAAGGCTTGTGCCTCAAGGAGTATACCAGGGGTATACTCCTTGAGAGACGGTAATACTAATACTTTGTGAGATTTTATTAAAGCATATTTCTCCTCTTCTTTAATCATCCCTGAGAACATTACGTTGTTTTTCAGGTTAAGTCTTTCAGTAAGGTTCTTCAGTTCTTTGAGATAACCAGGCTCTGCCGGTCCTGCTATAGTAGCCTTGATGTTACTTAAGTGTTGCTTCACTATATTTAATGCTTTAATAAGAATGTGAACACCTTTTCTAGGGACTATTCTGCCTAGATAGAGGACATCGCCTAACATTTCGGTCCGTATATCTATGCTTAGCAGTCTCTGTGGTATAGCTGGAAACCTTATTAAAGATATTTTTTCATCAGGAATACCTTTAGAACGTAACCAATTCTTCTCTATTAATGTATGAGCTATGAACGCGTCTACATCTCTACTTATTAGTTTTAGGGCTAATACTGCAAATGGCATAGCTAATTTTTGCGTAAGAAAGTCGAGATTAACGGCTGGGTGATGAAGTTCAGCAATAAGTCTATACTTAATACTGCTTCTCCAGAGTGCTAACTGAATTAAGTGTGGATGAAGGTTATGTTCGTGAACAATATCAGGTTTAACTTCTCTTATCACCTTTTTAAGATTCTTTAAAAATCTAGCATAGCCTAACTTTAACTTTTCAGGTTTGAGTTTATAAATGATTACTCCATCTCTTTCTTCAACACCGTACTCGACTACCTGCTTCATCATAGTAACGTCGAACGGTGTTGTAATAACATATACTTCATGCCCTCTTTTAGCGAGCTCTGTACTGACACTTCTAACAATAGTCTCAACTCCGCCAACAGAGGGGGGCCATGGGTAGTAAGGGCAAATTATTGCTATCCTTATTTTCATTGATCAGATCTGAATCGCTCGTTAACTAGGAAACTACGTATCATCTCTATTAACCTCTGCTTAAAAATACTTTCATCATATTCGAGTGCTCTTGAGATTATTCTATTCACGTCAAAGGCATCATAAGATTTAACGACTTTTTCCACGGCTTTAACAAGTTCGTGAAGGTTACTAAAGCCGATCCCATATTTACCTTTTGCTATTATCTCTAGCCAGGGGCCGTTTAAACCCCTCCTAACTATTGGTATACATCCGGCAGCCATCCCCTCAACAACAGCAATTCCAAAAGGTTCATGAGGTGCTGGGTGGATTATGGCTTTAGCTCTAAGAAGTCTGTTAAGGACTATTTTTCTGTCAGCATTTATTAATATCTCTACATTCTTCTCTAATCCAAAATTTTTGATAATTTTAAACAATTTCATCTCTTCTCGTTTAAAACCAATTAAACTTAACTTAATATCGCCAATTTTTTCCTTTAACCATCTCATAGCATAAAGAACGTCTACAAATCGCTTCTCCGATTCAAACCTTCCAACAGAAACAATTAAATTTTCTTTTTCGAGAGAGCTTTTTTCTAACATCTTATTTATTGCACGAGAAGCAACCGGTGGATTAAGCAAAATTATTTCTTCGTTGCTTACTTGAAAAGTTTTCGCTAAATGTTCTCTAGTTATTATGGAGTTTGCCAACAACAACCAGTTCCTAGGTTTTTTATCAATTACATATAACCTTGGAAACATAAATTCATGGATTTTCCAAATGAGCTTTCCACGTAGCGTATATCTATATTTTCTGGCTATATATTTTTTAAGCTTTAGACGTGTTGCATGGGAATAGTGTATGTAACACATACCTCTACGATCAGCGATGAACATAGGAATATCATCTGAAGTGATATAAACATCGAATAAATCTCTTAAAGTTTTAGTGGCCTGATGTGCTATATAAGCTATAGAATATGGATGTTTTAAAAATCTTGGCACTTTAACAGAGTATATGTTTACATTTGGTATAGTTTTTCCGAAGAACTGAGCTGAAAACTGTAAGCCTTCAGAATAAGAAGTTAATAGTGTTACTTCGTAACCAGCATCATGTAATGTCTCGAGAATATTTAACATTACAAAATCTCCACCACCAAGATTAGTAGCAAAGTCGTAAATTACAGCGATCCTCATGACTATATTCTCCATACTATATCTTTCATCCATGAACTCCTCACTATGGCTATAATGAGATAAACTTGTTGTAGTATCCAGACTTTATAAATATTGCTTAGTAGTAGAAGCGCTAGACCTGCTCCAATAAAGATTAACGCTATAAGAGAGCCAAAAATGGCATTAAGCACTAAAAGGATCACTGATATCACTAATAGCCATGGATTAACTATATGTAGCCACCACTCTATCCACCATATCCTCTCAAATGCACTATTATACTTGTAAACCCCTCTTCTCTTAGTATATTTTTTCGTAGTGATAAAGTTTATTATTAAATGGTGAGCCCTCCTGATTCTCCTCCTTATCTGGCTACCTCTTATCGGCTCTCTCACGACAATATCGTCTACCTGAATCGCTCTATATCCTGTAAATGCAATAAAGGAGCCAAAGCTACTATCATCGCTACCAGGGAAGTTCGGTAGACCATACTTCCTCAGAAGATCTGCTTTAATGGCTAGGAATGGCCCATTATGTATTGGTGTAGCAAATATTTTTGACTCAGCTACTCTGACCAGATTATAGTAGTTACGATAGATCTCTTCATGCATATCTACATTAGTGTAGTAGATATTAGCTGTCACAGAACCCACATTAGGATCAGCGAAGTACGAACTCATTTTACTCAATGCATTAGGCTCCCAGAAAGCATCAACATCGGTAAATACTACTATTTCGCTATCTGGGGAAACATAGTTAAGGGCTTTAAGTAAAGCATAGAGCTTTCCTTTCTTCTCCGTAGTTACCACGAGCTTTAAGACAAGATCCATATGAGCAAGCATCCATTCTTTTATAACTTCAAGTGTTCCATCTATGCTCCCACTATCAGCTATAATCACCTCTGTTAGCTCGTGTGGATAATTCTGGGCATAAATGTCATCAAGTTTCTTCTCAATGAATTCAACCTCATTATATGTCGGAACAATAATAGTCACCCTAGGCCTGTAGGAAAAATCCTTTTTAATATCCCATGGCTTGTTAAGCCACCTGCTCTTAAGGTACAGGTAGTACAGTAGTGGGATGCTGAAGTGAGTTAGTGCAAGGGCTAGTGCTAAGAGCGTTAATACATCTGCTACGCTCATTGTTGATGTGTCGAGTAGAGGAATAACTTGTTTCGCTTTATATGTGTTATGAGGTTCTGCTGACCTCCTCTCCCGCCCTCAGGTCATCATTAATCGTCATCCCTTTCAGGCGGATCATTGGTTCCCCTCATCTATTCGGGTTTACATCTGTCATCTGAGGGGCAGTCGGGGTGGCCAGAGATCCCCCATAGATGTTTTGCTAGAAAACTTATAAATTTTTCTATTCATCCACGCCCTGAAGGGCGAGGCTTTCGGTTGTAAGCTGTGAAGAGGTTTGGCACTTATGCTGTAGATGCTTCTTGTAGAGCTTTTCTAACTGCTTCTCTGTGTAGTGGTGTTTGCCAAGCTATGTGTTTGCCTATGCCCAGCTCAAGGTCTTTCTGTGGTGGCGGCTGGTCTATCCATAGCTCAGGATCTCGATAGATTATGGAGCTTATGATTAGGTTAAGCTCTATAAGCTTCTGCATCAGTGGTAGCTTCTCTTTAG
>Ga0080005_150715_pt1 | contig 22744 bp, 16 predicted proteins | sample JossMetagenome_2_FD_69208 | JGI IMG/M metagenome (GOLD analysis project Ga0080005, IMG submission 69208) | Hot spring sediment microbial communities from Joseph's Coat, Yellowstone National Park, USA - JC3_ASED (SPADES assembly) (version 2) | ecosystem: Environmental > Aquatic > Thermal springs >...
GAGGTCAAGTACATAATTGGTGATGATGGTCTTCACTAATCCCTTAAAAATCAGTGCATCAAATCTTGATGCACGTATCTAGGCCGAAGGTTATTAGCCAAGGATTAGTTAAGTTCTACACTATTGAGGGTAGGGAGAACTTCGGCTTGAAGACAAACATAGAGATACACCAAGTCGTAGACCCAACCTACCAAACACCTGAGTACACTGCCTACATCATTGATGACGTCCCCGACTGGCTGATCGCATTGCCCCTCGACTTTGTGGCTGAAAAGCTAGGCTCGGGGGTTAGACCTGAGACCGCAATCAAGAAGGCATTGGGCCTAATCAATGTTAAGCCAAATACTGAAAACATTGACTTGGCAAAGAAGGTCTTTGAGAGGTGGCTGAACGGGTATGGAGCCTTCACCCCACTCTTCCTAATGCCCGATATAACGGACATCTATTTACGCAAGCTCGATGATGGCTTTGTCGTCCATGTGAATCACGAGGAGCTCGGGCTTATGCGTGCAATCATTGGTTGGGAACCCTACGAGCTAATCGTTAGGAGGGGTCTCAGGAAGGTGACTAAGAAAATCACTGTTAGTGATTTCGATGCCGCAAGCTACCTCTTTAGGAGGTTCTCGATTAGGATGAAGACACCGATCACCACGCACAACCCAATGCCAGACTTGGTTGATCCGGAGTACCGCATTAGGATTGCAGTAACCTCGGATCCCGTTGGTAGGCCAACGCCTTGGGTTAGCATTAGGGTCTTGCCCAGGAGTCCTAGGCTAATTACTGAGCTCATTAGGAACAACGTGGTTAGCATAGACCAGGCTGCAATGCTTTGGTTACTAGCCGATTATAAGACACCCATCCTATTCGTGGGTCCGATGGGTGCGGGAAAGACTACATTGCAAAACGCCATCGCGTTTTTGCTCGTTGATAAGGTGATTGCCTTAGTCATGGACGTTGTCGAGCTTTACCTACCCTACCACCGGGTTGTTTTGCCAATGCTGGAGAGGAGGGCTTTCGCGAGGGGTATTGAGAGTATCGATAAGGTTAGGTTAATCAACCACTCCCTGAGGAGTGGTGCCGACATCATCTTGGTTAATGAGGCTAGGGGTGATGAGGAGTTCAGGGCATTGCTTGAGGCCATGACCCTTGGTCATGGGACAATCACCACGTTCCACGCCAACGACTACGAGGATGCAATCATTAGGCTAAAGGTTAAGGGGTTCACCGAAGCCGAGAGGTTCTTGGGCGAAGCCGTCGTTGTTGAGGTGGCTTTAACAAAGGAGAGTGTTAGGGATGAGGGCGGCATTGTCAGGGTTGTTCATAGGCGTTTCGTTAGGAACATCATAAACGCCGATAGGCACATGGAGGTGCTAACTAGGGACTATGGTAAAGACATAATCAATAAACAACTGCGCTACCGAATCGACTTCCTAACCAAGGCGTTGGAGCTGAATCCAACGCCTGAGCAGTTGGCCAGCCTACTCTACGCATTCTACAAGGATCCGGAGTCCGTGTTGTCAGTGAAGCCCTCAGTGGAGGCGATAGAATCCTTGAACCTGCCTAGGCTTGAGTTGCCGGGTGAGGTTTTGAGTCTCGATGGTGAGGTTGAGGGGCTTTTTAAACAAAGCCAGTGATTGGTGATGCTTACCCCTAGGCTAGCCACGATTACCTACTTCAGTGGTAGGAAGGGTGGGACTGGTAAGTCCACGATAGCCAGTAACCAAGCAATTGCCCTATCAATGGCGTTGAAGACAAACGTAGTCCTCATGGACTTCGGCATAGACTCAACACAAACATCAAGCCGACTACTCGGCATAAACCCCGAAAGACCAGGTGCACTGGACTTCATGCTTGGTTTGGTCAAGGACGTGAACCAGGTAGTTGTTAGGAGCAATGTGGTGCCTAGCGTATTCGTGATACCGCCGGGCTCATTGAAGTCTTGGGATTTGTGGGGTTCATCAATAAGTGTGAACCAGGCATTCAATGCGTTGAGGAATCTCATGATAACTGCATCCAGAATCACTAATGCTCAGGTGGTGGTTATTGATTTGCCGGCATCGATTGATGATGTTGTTGTGGTGCCCGCATTGATTAATACCAATATCATCAACCTAGTGATGGACTACGCCAACTACGCAGACATAGTACTCGCCGAGCTAGACAACAACATAGTCAGGCCAATGATGGATAAACTTAAGTTGAACCCGATAGTGAATGTTGTCCTAAACAAGTGGCTACCTGGCTTGGACGCCGTTGAATCCAAGGCTAGGGCATTTGCACACAACGGGGAGGTCTTCATACTACCAACAAGCCCAATAGTGCAGTACCTAACATCAACACTAAAGCCCTTTGTGTTATATGAACCCAAGGGGAGTCTCGAGAGGTACATGAAGGAATTCAACAAGATGAACAACGAATTAACAAAGCAGGTCAAGGCTCTCCTCGGGTTCTAGCCCCTTTTAAACTCATTACTCACTAGGTCGATGAGTGATGCGATAAGTAGGTTGAGGATGCTTGGTTTTGGTACCGATAATCAACAACAGGTTAATCAAGCCCAGTCAATGGGTGGTCAGGCTGATGGGCCTCAATTGCCTGGTCAAGGTCAGCCCGTTACCTCTAGGCTTGATAGGCTTGTTCCGGCTGGTAGTCCTAGGTTCATGGCTATGCTTGCTGAGTTGGATGGCTTGAGCGAGATAGAGAGGGCTATTGTGGCGAGTAGGTTGGTTAAGAGGGACGACCCAATACTTGAGTTGAAGCCCGAGGATTGGGTAAGCCTAATCAGGGAGAGGATTGGTGAAGTGTTTGCTGACGCCTTCGAGAGGTGGCTTAGGGCGAGGTGCAGGCAATGAGGAGCGATAAGAAGCTGAGCAAGCTCGACAAAATCGACAACAACCTGGAGAGGGTTGTCACTAAGCTTAAGCAAAGAAAGGTGAGCATCGAGGTTAAACCACTCGTTGATCATAAATCCATCAAGCAGTGGAGCCAGAGGTGCGTTGAGCCTCTAAGAGCCTTCTGCGAGAAAGCATTGACTAGGCTCTACATGCACTACACGCCGAGGTCAGTTAATGAACTACTAAACGAGGTTGTCTCCAGGGGGTTGAGGCTTGAGGTTGCCTTGGCTTTAGCAAGTCAATACGATCCTTTGCTAAGCAATGATACCTTATTGAGGAGGTATATTGAGGAAGGATTCATTGATTGGGATTACCTGGTCTCGGTAATAAATGGCTTCGGTTATAGGTTTGGGGTTGATGAGCTTAGGAATTTACTGACTCAACCTGTTGTTGAGGCTCCCAAGAAGGGGAGGTTTAGCCTGCCTAGGAGCTTGGGTCTCTCGGGCATTGTTAGGGGCCTTAAAAGGCAGTAGCTGTTGAGGCGTGGGGCTTGGCGTTAAAATCAGGTGGTTCCTCCTAATCGCAACCATAATAATGGGGATTGCCTACAAGCCACTATCCCTACTCCTAATACCGCTGCTCCTCTATAGGGAAACAAGGGATTGGTTGATTGACGACCTATACTCGCTGGTTTTCCCAGGCTTGGCTCCACGATTGGAGGTGTTTGATGACTACGTCTTCGATTACAGGAACAACATCGCCCACGTGTTCTACACTGCGGAGCCCTTGTTCGATATTTCTCGATTGAGTGGTCAGCAGTACGTGAACTTGGTGAATGAGTTCGTTAGGAGGCTCTCACTAATGCCTAGCGAGGCATTTGCATTCATTAGGCTTGGCGATAATAAGTACATTAGGTTGAGCAAGAGGGTTGAGCCGAGTGAGCGTGGCCTCAGCGAATTCACCAACTGGGTGAGGAGTAAGGAGGTTTTGCTCAGGCAGTACTTCATTTTAACGCCGGTGACGGGCTCGGAGTTGAGAAGATTGGTTGGCTTCCCGAGGAGCCCATCATTGGCTAGGTTGGTTGCGGTTCTCGCACTACTCGATTTCTCGGCATTCCTATTCATGGGCATATACGGCTTAGCTGCTTTGCTAGTCCTAAACGCACTAGCCATCAAGGCTAGGCACAACTACTCAGTAATCAAGGGTGGCGAACTCTCGAGACTAAGCCACAGGTTGACGGCGTCTGGCTTGTTGTTCACGAAGCCTAGTGAGGAGGACCTTAGGTCAATAGCCGAGGCATTTGTTTCAAGCAACAACAACTTCATGCTCTCGATAAGCGGTAACCCGGGCTTTAGGGGTGAGGTGGCTAGGACTGTTGTCTCAAGCCACACCAAGCTCATAGTGCACGAAAACCCGAGAGCAATACCCAAGGCAAGCCAGTGGGCTGTGGTCCTCGAGAGAATAAACGAGAGAGGAGAGGAGCCCGTGAAGGCGATGTTAGCCCTCGATAGGCAATCAAGCATACCGCTCCTCTTCACCACTAGAACAACAACCCAAATGCACCTCTGGTCAATGCCAAGCATCGATGAGTTAGGCTACGACCTAGCAACAATACCAATATTCCACGGAGGGAGGGTGCTGAGTGAGTCGCTTAGGGCTAGGGTGTACCTGGGTAGGGATAGGGAGAACAATGAGTTGTGGGTTGACTTAGACAGCATGCCCTCAGGCTTCGGCTTGGTGGTTGGTCCGACTGGTATGGGTAAGACTTGGAGCGTGAGCACGCTGCTGTATAGGCTGATGAGGAGTGGGATTAGGGTTTTGATACTGGACCCACACGGTGAGTACCTAAGGATACCCGGCATTGAGCCGGTAAACATTACTCAAAAATTCATTAACTTCTTCGAGCTAGACGGAGTCACTGATGCCGAGAGAATCAATCGATTACTGCTCAACTTTGAGGTCCTCGGGATAAGGCCGGAGTCCATTTTGCCCGACCTAAAGGCAATATACGCAAACGGCCTCTATAGGGACTTCTTCAAGGCGATGGAGTTCATTAGGGCTAGGACTGATGACGAAATGGTGGGCTTAGCACTTGATAGGTTGATGTCGTATTTGGACAACGCAGAGATTGTGCCCACCTCAGAGTTACTCAACAATAAGGCTTTGCTCTTCAGCTCGGTTAGGTCCAGCCCAGACCTAATGAGCTTCCTAATGGGCGTAGTGACAGACCACGTACACACATACATGATGTCCCAATCAATAAGCGAGCACTTGCAACAATTGCTTGTCATCGACGAGGCATACTTCGTGCTCAGCAACCCACTCATGGAGTACATAGTTAGGGGAGCGAGGAAGTTCGGCCTAGGCACAATAATGATCACCCAAACAATAACCGGCATAGACGTAAATGTCCTCCAGAACATACCGCTAATGATTGTTTTAGGAGGGAGCGATGCATACGTCAACGAGGTAGCCAAGGTACTAAACCTAACCAACGAGGACGTCAAGTGGCTAACCACAGCCCTACCACCACACATGGCAGGACTAACCACGAAGGCATTAATAATCACCGGACCAATAAAGAGGCAGGCCACAATCGAGCTGGAGCCAGCAGTGAAGGGCCTAGCCTAACACAACAACCACACCCAAGCAAAAACCACGGCTATTGAGCATTCAATTCCACCGTCAGAGTCTTTACGGTTTTGGGTAATTGAATTGTTCGTCAGAGTTTTTCGTATATCGTAGTCGTGAGACCGTTAGAGGCTTCACGAGTCGTAACTCGATTAAGCGGATAAACCCTCTGACAGAGACCCATGAGCGGGGTAGGGAAAGACTTAAAAAGGAGTAAATAAAACCATGACTCGGAATCTAAAACAGAAGAATTGAAGTATGGAGCTCATAGGGGCCGTGTTACCCGGAGGCCGCCTCCTACCGAATCTAAAACAGAAGAATTGAAGTTCTTGATACTTTTATGAGAGTAAGGCACTTCATGCCCCATTCCTACGAATCTAAAACAGAAGAATTGAAGTCTCAAGTACGTCGTGTTACCCCTGTTGTAAACCGTAAGGTTCGAATCTAAAACAGAAGAATTGAAGTAATGGAGCAAAACCCCAAAACTGAGCGCCCACGGCAAAAAAGAATCTAAAACAGAAGAATTGAAGCATGAGCTGTAACAGTGCACTTACATCAACATTCTTCCTATCCCTAACTTGTAACGAATCTAATATAGAAGAATTGAAGTAACGCAGTCCTGTATCCTCTCGCCAGGAGCCTTGTGGGCTTTGCAGTGAATCTAATATAGAAGAATTGAAGTTTTAGTTTCTCTATCTGCTCCATGATTGTGTTTATCTTGTCCATGTGAATCTAATATAGAAGAATTGAAGTGTATGTTGAACCGCCGGACCATACCATTAGACCATGCTGAATGAATCTAATATAGAAGAATTGAGGTTGGTTTTACAGTGGTCCTTAGGGTTGAGGTTTTGATTGTTTAGTATTGCTGTGGAGTTGGGTTTAGGTTTATTTTTGCGTGCATGCCTCATCTTTCTGTGTTTTCTATTGTTGTTGTTGATTTTGTTGTTAGGCCGTTGCAGGACATCCCCGTTAGCTCAAGTACGTATAGGTTCACGAAGCAGTTGCTCATAAACGCCCTCCCGGAGGATTCCGTGGTTAGGTCTTTGCTGATTAGGCAGGCGAGGGTTTCCGAGAAGCCCCTGAAGGTTTCCTTCCTATTGAGTGGTGGTTCCTATGTTTGGTCCCCTGACTCGGGGCATGTTGTTTTGGGCAATGGTGTTGATTATGGGTTTAGAGTTGTTTTTGTCGACTCAGAGCTCAATAGTGGGAGGCTTGGGTTTGGGATTGAGGCTGGTTCGGTCATTGATGAGTTGTTGGGTGTTAGGGGTGTCTTCACGGTCTACGGGGCATTCAAGGTCAGCGTAGAGCCCGTGGGCGCCTCAGTGATTAACTCTGGTGAGTTAGGTGTTGGCTTGGTTGGTTCCGACTACGTCAAGGTCTCCTTCCAAACGCCAACCCTGCTCCAATACCCCATGCACCCTAGGCTTGGTGTTAGGGAGAGTGTGCATGCCCTATACCCACACCCAGTCCTCCTCATGCTCAGCCTAATCCGTAGGTGGAATACGTACGAGAGGTTTGATAAGATTGGTTTGTCCCACGCGATCTATGCTCCGTATGAGCTTAGGGAGGTTAACCACTCAATAAGGCCCGTCACGATAAGCGTTGGTAAGACTAGGACTAGGGGTTTCATCGGTTGGTTAATACTGAAGCCGGTGAGTAGGAGTGAGGCTAGGCTTAGGAACTACATGAGGCTCCTAGACATGGCTAATTACCTGGGCGTCGGCAGGTCAACAAGCATAGGCCTTGGTGCGGTTAGGGTTGTGCCGATAAGGTTGGGTAATGCTTAATTCCCTCAATAAACGCGTAAATCAATGGGTTGGAAACTAGCAATCCTAAACACCGTGGGCACAAGCATACTGAGCAACCTTGAGGGCTCGGTTAAGGACTGCGAACTAGGTGGCAAGAAGCTGAGCCAAACCCTCTGCCAATTACTGGGCAAGAGGCCGTCGAGGGCCTCACCCACCGATCCGCTTCAGGAGGAGTTCAATAAGAGGGCTACACCCAGTGACCCGGTGTTTAGGGAGGTCCTCGAAATCGTGAGCAGCGACCCAGGCAGGTTCAGTGCGGAGCTTAACTCATTGATCGCATTCTTCAACTCCCTACCGGCTAGGCATAGCGTTGATGAGGCCGAGGTCTACCTATACCCAACGGACACGGGCACTGCAAGGTTCTGCGCAAACATAATCAACGAGGTAATCAGGGAGCACGGGAGTAGGTTATTCGGTGTCACCAAGGTCACGCCCTACGAGCCTATTGTGGTTAAGGGCTTTGGCACCGGGCCCGCGTTCTTCAGCGAGGGCTTGGTTGAGCTTGTTGATAAGTATGCCAGGTTGATTGTCAGTAAGGCTAGGCAGGGCTTCAAGGTCGTTGTCAACGCAACAGCCGGCTTCAAGCCAGAGACAACATACGCAGCCCTAATAGCCCTAATGTCCTGTGCCTGGAGGGTCATCTACATGCACGAGAGCTTCAGGGAGGTTGTTGAGCTACCAATACTACCAATAGGTATTAGGCAGAGGTACCTGGATGAGCTGGGTAAGGTCGGTAATGGGGCGCCGAGGTACGTGCTTACACAGCAGGGCGTGGATGTTGGTGATTTAGTAGAGAGGGGCTTGGTTGAGGAGAGGGATGGCGTAGTGAGACCTAAGGAGTGGGTGAGGAAGTTGTTGGAGCTTGTTGGGGAGTGTCCCTAGCTAAGATTATGCTCTATCTCCTCGAGGCATTTTTCACCGTACTTCGCAAGTACCTTACCGTCCTGCCTATACACGTAAGTCACGTTTTCCTCAAGACCGGCGTGTGCAATTAGGTTCCTCTTATTGGCAGAGCACTCTTTACAATCGCTATGACCCATGACCCTGCATAGCAGTGTTGGTTCTTTCGTGAGGTCGCTGCCGTATTTCTCCATTATATTAGCCACCTCATTCTTAAAGATCGTTTGTGCGAAATCACCCACCTTAAGTGAGTCAATGAGCTTACTTAGGCACTCCAGGTCGTAACCGTCCTTACCGTCCTTGAACCTGCAACCCTTAGTCTCATCATTAACATGATCATTAATATACTCTAGGATTTTGGTTGCTATGTATTGTAAAACCAAGTCGCTATTGACGGCGTAGGTTCTCGTTACTATCACGTTATCTACGTACTTCACGCTTACGTAACGTTTAATTACATCATCCACCTTAGCCATTTTGTCATGCACCAGTGATTTGAAATTCCCGAAGTCCTTGTGCATAAGTCTCGTCGCTATATACAGAATCATGCCGTAATCGAGAGCCTTACCGACAAGCTCAACGTATATCTTCGATAAGTCGCTTAGCCTTTTCTTATCCTTGTTTAATGCCCTGAGTTCCTCGTTAATTGCAGCATCCGTCTGTGGCTGTATATTGAGTATTGCACCTTCGAATTTCCCAATGCTCCTAAGTACATCGCTTATCGTCACACCCTCCTTATCCATATCCATTACATCGACAACGTTTATTCTAACATTTATTCTAACATCACCACACCGTGGCTGCGACGTTACGGGGTCTGAATTAAGCGTAATGACTTGCTTGGGTAACCCCTCAGTAACGTATAGAGCCCTCCCTAGCATTGTTACGGCATTGTAGGTTAGTGTCGGCATGTAATTAACACCGTGGGTTATATCGAGAACAACCACGCTTGGTTTATACGCACTTAATTCCTCATACAACTCCTTCATGAGTACGAACTTGGCATTCTCGAGGAAACCCTCGAACCTATAACCATTGTAGTAACCAACCCCGGGCAGGACAACAACCCTAAGTCTCGACTCCACATCATCGCCCAGGAGCGCCCTAGCATAGCTCCTCAGCACATCCTCAGCCCTCCTCAGCAACTCCTCATAATGAATTGATCCACCACTTTTTACCTTGTTAAACAACTCATCATTACCATGGCAATACTCCTCATCAACCCCCCTCTTCTCCTCCCTACACATGCCCAAGCACTGGTCTTTTTCCTGTGCGCTGGCTGAGCCTCGACCTTGGCATCTAGCCACCAACGTGTCCTGGCCCACAATGACGACCCTCACGTCCCACCCTCCCCTAAGTAACTCCTCGTAAGTCACAGAGGTTGAGGAGAAGGAGTACTTACCATCCTGGGCATACTCACACTCACTCGGTCTCTCGCATAATCTATCATCACCGAGCTTTGGTGGTATATACTTAACGCAATTCCAAGTTAGCGGTAAACCCCAGGTGGCAATTAGCAAAGCCTTCTTACTGACACTACTCATTGTATGTAGTAATCACTAAATGCTATAAAAGCATCACTTAATGGCTGAAGCAATGCGTGTTTACCTCGCATCGTGGGGCAACCCACTTGAGTGGGGTAGCGCTAAGTATAGGCATGGTCCTGTGGGTAATGCCAACCCCTACTACTCCTACACAACCCTGCCCTTCATGGTTAGGGAGTACGGTGTAGATAAGGCAATAATCATAGCGCTAGACAGCGTTTTAACGGCGAGGGGTCGAGCACCGAGCAAGGAGGTCCTGGGCTGTGCAGAGCAGGTCGGCCTAGTGGTTAGTAACAACTCGATAAAACCCGGCGAAATCAGGGACTACAACGAGTGGGTGGGGAGGGCTAGTAAGTACATGGAGTGCGTGGCCGCGAGGTCTGTAGGCAACGATTTAGCGGGTAGGTTGAGTGTGGTTATTGCGCCCTACGTGGGCTTAAGGGAGGGTGTGGCGTACGGCGTTGGTAAGGACGTGAGGCCAGATGTCTACCTAACACACGCCCTAGTGAGGGTCCTTGATGTGCTCGGCGGGTCCCTGAGGGATGTTGGGGAGTTGATTGTGGATATCACGCACGGCATAAACTACACGCCATACCTAACCATCGAGTTGGGTAAGATGCTTGCATCACTGGCACTGGCGTTGAATGGCTTCAAGTCTAGCCATGCTGTGGGTATTTGCATATTCAATGCCGTGGAGGTTGGGGTTGAGGGCGAGGTCAGGGTGTATGATGTGCACGACATAGGTGAGTTGAGGATGGATAGGTACTACCTAGACCCAATAATCGCAGCCGTGTACACAAACGCAAAACCCCTCGACCCCGATGAACTAGCCGTCATCGGCTCACTCATGATGAACGCACCAATTGCCCTAATACAACCATGCAAGGACCTACTCAAGCAGGAAGCAGGAACCCTACTGCCGAATGGCCTATCCCACAGCGAGTTACTAAAGACCGTGAATGTCGAGAGGTCGGGTAGTGATTACGTGATCAAGCATTCAAAGTACGTAAGGCCAGATGTGGTGTATGCAAAGGCGTTCACGAGGGCCCTATGCACATCACTACTGAACCAATTAAGTGCTAAGAACCTGCTGCAGAACTACGTATCTGCCGTGGAGCTTAAGGATGCTGTTGCGCCGTACTTCGAGAAGGTATCCAAGGCCTCGGAAGTCATTGTGAGGAACGCCCTAGACACACTACGCGAGTTACTAGAGGATAAAGCACCAATACAACTCCAAGCCACCCCAACCTCAATAGCGTGCAATAGGAACGTACTTAGGAACTTCATGGCACACGCCGGGTTCTACATAGAGAAGACGAGGGGTATATCGTGGGTCGACGTGAAGATAGAGGGCAATGAGGTTAAGGTTGGGTACTACAGGAATTGGGACTCGGTCAAGAAATTCATAATCGACTGCCTAACAAAACAATTAATAATACCAAAAACCCAACAATAAACACACCACCCCAACTCTTCCATTCATCATAACAGCCCATAAATTACTAAACAAAACAACGCCTCGACCTACATCAATCTCCCCTATTAGATTCTTACTCAAATCATCATCACGCTCCTACCCGTAAAGTTGCTGAAAGCTTCAATTCTTCTGTTTTAGATTCCTAGAGGAGGTACCACTCAAGCCATACCTTGAGCAGGTGGTTCAGGAGCTTCAATTCTTCTGTAGTAGATTCAGGGTGAATGAGGGCTTCGGCAAGGCTCGCCCTGGTTGTGCTTGCTTCAATTCTTCTGTAGTAGATTCAACGATAGGATTGAGATGTTGATAGGTAGGGCACCAACACGTGAGCTTCAATTCTTCTGTTTTAGATTCTATATAGCCTGGGAAGTAGTTGCGGACACGGACAGTAGGTTAATAGGCTTCAATTCTTCTGTATTAGATTCTTTTTCCCGTCAAGGTCCCATCGATGTCAATCCTCGTGGCGCTTCAATTCTTCTGTATTAGATTCCCGCAATCATTGGCGCCCATGCATCACAACGTGAATTTGAGATAAAGCTTCAATTCTTCTGTATTAGATTCTGAACCGTGAATTTATTTACTCCTTTATAAGTTTTTCCCTACCCCGTTCACGGGTTCTCGTCAGAGGGGCTATCCACTCCCCATGCCTACGACCCGTAAAGCCTCTGATGGTCTCACGACCACGATGCTCGAAAAACTCCAACGAACAATTCAACCCCTCAATACCGTAGAGCCTCTGACGGCAGAATAGAATTGGATTAATTGGGTCTTTATTGTTGGTTTAGGTATTGTGTTTGTTTTTGGTTGTTTTACTCCTTATTTTTACGTTTGGTATTTTTATTGGTTTTAGTATTGCTATTCCATTTATTATTAGTTCTTCTGCATTAACCTCATTTAGGAGCTTTGCGTATACCACGCGTTTTGCGAGGTTTACCCTCAGTTTTAATGATGAGGGTTTGAGGGTTTTTACGACTTTGACTAGATCGTTGTTTACTATTTTACCTAAGAATTCCTTAATTGGTTGGTTTATTACGAATTTCGTGTAGTCGTTAGGTATTGGTATTACTTGTCCGTAGGCATTCATTATTTCGAAGTTCCCGCTCGAGGTCCTTAGTAGGTTTATTAGTGATTCGTAGAGGCTTATTTCGTCCTTGCAATAGAATACCCTTAGTTGGAAGCCCTTTATCTCGATGCATGGGTCCCCATTTCCGTCAGCGTTTGTTATGTAGATCATGCTATGTCCTGCTTAGTAGTGAGTACATGTTTATCAAGGTTCTTAATTTAAGTAGGGCTTTTACTGTGGTTTCCTCATTGTCGGTCCTTGGGTAGTCAGGGATTCTTAGATCGCTTGTGGAGCCCATGACTTTGCTTAGTTCTTTCATTGTTTCCTCATTCCTCACGTATAGGTATGCATACGTAACAAGAGCCCTAGCCAGCAGTGTCTTATTGCCTCTGCTTAATGCGTCGTGGATCATGGCCCCAATTTCGTAAAGCCTATACAGTAATGATGATGGTACCTTAGGGCTATTAACTAGTTCATGAGCTATTTTAAGCATTTTTTCGGCTTCGTCCCACGTTATTGATAGTGCAAAAACGGGCTTCTCCGTGTACCTTAGTAAGTAAGGCTCGGCTATTGATAGGGCCACTAAACCACTGGTGTCTTTCATGATGTCCATATTCTTCATATCTTTCCCCTCCTTCTTAGCCAGACTTTCGAGGCTCCTAGCTTCGCGATATGCGTAATATATTGGGTACTTACTCCTGAATATATACACACCACCAGATAGGGATAGACCGGTGATTTTGTTTACGTGATTCGCAACCATGGCTAGGAACTTAATTACGCAATCCCATCTACCGTACACAGCAACATCATCGCCACCTGAGTATAAAACGACTATGTTCTCGCCGCATTCATCATGCCTGGACTTAAGCTCATCACGTACTTTAATTGGTACGTAATTAATCGCAAAAGATAGGATTGTCGAGAAACTCTCCAGAACACCCGGTCTCCTTGATAACCCCCTCACAATCGAGCCTAGCTCATCAGCATCAACAACCCCCAACGCTATGTAATTACCCATGCTGTCCAAGTCCTTAAATTTACCATCCTCGGTCACTGGATGGTACATATCAAGCATGAACCAACCCCACACGGTTTTCTCAAGCAACTCATCATTACTGCTGGTGCTTGGTATGAAGTTCAATGGGTCATTGACCTTAAGCACCTTAATTAAATCAGCCTTATCTGCGTTCTTAACGAGTAGTTTAATAGTATTTATATCTAGGTTTACATTGCTATCGCTACTAATTAATATCAGCTTCGTATTTAAAGGCTCAACGAATATATCCGTTACCATGAAGTTATTATAACGATTATAACAAACGATGGGTTCGTCGACGGGTTTATCGCCTCTATAAATAACCTCCATCACGTACTTGAGATTCCTCGATGCATGGCCAACCGCTAGGGATAATAAATTCATAAATGATACCTTATCGCCCACCTCAAACGTGCCTGGCGCGAGTGAATTCATCAACTGAATACTAACCTCTCCACCTCTCACGCATTCATCACTACCATCAACAATACTAAATACGCGATTTGCGGAGTCGCCGTACCTGTCAACATCGACGTTACTTAATATTTTCGTAAATCCAATAAGCTGTCCAGGGCCCTCCCATAAGGCATTGTACACGTTACTGAATGATCCTGGGTCATGAGCGTTGCCAATCACGTCCTTGGGGGCGTGTAGTTCAAATTGTAGTTCATAGTTGCTCCACTCAAACAATTTATTGAGCACGCTCTCAATCAGTCCCTTAGTTCTATCATAGTCGTTTTTATCGATTAATAGTATGATTTCGCCAGGCTCCGGAGCTATGTTGTTTAATTCCGAGTAACCTAACTTAGTGGTTATGTAGTCCATCAAGGCTTGTTGCAACAATTGCAGAAACAAGCTCCTGCCCCTAAACCTCTTTGATGCCTCTGACTCACCCACAACATTTGTTACAAACCTTTGTATACCCTTGATGTTTATCCTAATCAACCCATAACCCCCACTCAACGCGCTCGAGAGGGCTGCGGTTAATTTACTATGGCCATAAAGTGTTGTGTCTGGTTTTACGCCATACGTTGCGGCTGGTACGAACAAGGTTGTTGACTTAAATATGTAGTTTAATGTCTCAAGAAGTGCCCTGCCTTTGGGGTAATTCTTCAACTTCCCTAGTAATTCATTGAGATAGGTCTCAACCTCTTGGTAGTTTTTAGAGGCTTCGTCTTCCTTATCGTGGAGGAAGTATAGCTTAGGTTCCTTCCTAATGTCGAGGGTTTGTACAGAGTGGTATTTCTTGAAGCCTTCGTTCACTTCATTTAATGGCGATAGGAGGGGTGCTTCAGCGGCGGTTCCGATAGTGCTTTCCTCATCCTCCTTACGCTCAAGCTCTGCTGTGAATTCGTCAGCAGCCCTCCACTCCTCCTTACGAAAAATCTTCTCGTATTCTTCACTAAGTAACTCCTTAATTTTCTCCGCACTTATCTCATCATGCTTCCTAGCGAACCTGTGCGTCCTTAAATATTCGGCTCTTTGGTACACCTTACCTATGTCGTGTAGGTAGGCAACAAGCATTAGCTTGTACCTATCCTCTATTGAAGACATAATCGCACCCACCCCATACCAATGAACCCACCTGGAGTCTTCGCAACCTTAAGTGTTTTGCTATCCCACGTATGGTGGTAAATACTACTCATTGCTATCTCCCTAACCTTGCTAACCTGGTCATTTACTGCCACGGTCTTAGCCTCATGACCCGTGAACATGCCGATCCTGACACATAAGCAATCACCACCGCACTTATGACTTAAGTCATTTAGGAAGTTTAGATACTGCTGTAACTCAACGGCCCTATTTCTATTCCGTGTATCCTTAATGAAACTATTAACCTTCTCAATCTCGGTCCTAATCAGGTAATTACTGAGCTCCCTCAGAGAATCCTTAATAAGGTTGCACGTAACCTCGCTGTCCTTCTCTCTAATATTGTTATAATGGTTTGGGTAGCTCGGCGGTTTTTGAATCACTAAGTCATAGGTCAGGGGATTACCAACCCAAGCAATAACGTGATTCACCGCTACGACCGAACCATCACGATCCCACGTTTGGACCTCCGTAAACTCTAAGGTGGCTTTTTCATAATCAATGGGATCGCTAATACGAAGTCTATTTAATGAATCGTACTCATAAGGTCTCGTTCCCATCCTCACCTCCGTCTTAAGAAGCTTTTCAACTGGTTGTGCGACGGTGACCAAGCCTTTACGCCCGTGCGCATTCCTTAGTCTTCCAAGCACCTCATTGTAAACCCTCTGCCTTTCCTGAGAACTTACGTGCTGGAGCTTATAGTTCAATACTGCTGTTCTAATGAGGCCCTTTAATTCCGATGCTGGAACAACGTAGGGATTAATATCCATGACCCTATTAACATTGCTGGAAATACCGAGCTTTGATAAATCGGCAGAGAGCCTAACGAACCTATCCCTACCCCTCCTAACAAGATCTCTAACCCTCTCCATCAACTTGACCGGCTCCTCAGTGGTTATGCCGGCCCTGGCTAATTCATCAATGACGAGGTCGTTCTTAAGTATTAGAATCTCATTACCATCAATGAGGAATTCAAGGCCCCTGATTAAGTAGTTCCCGCTCCACACAAAGACCCTAGATGGTGGGATTGGCTCAAGCCGCAGTGTTGCTTTGCACTCAGCAATATTGCTCATTTCCACACCCTACCGTTGTCCCTGGGCGCCTAGTTTGTTCAGTATTTCCTTTGAGAGAGTAGTGATTTCGTTCTTAAATTCGCCGACTGATTTGTACTCCTTAATCCTCTCCTCTCTTGGGTAGATAAGCTTGGCTTCTATACTCCTGAACTTGATTCTACCGTAACCCCTCGAACCAGCCGCACCAAGGTATGTACTCTCAAGTAGCTGTAGTCCCTCGGCAATCAATTCCATATACTGTTCCAAATGATTCTTCGAATTATCAAAGACCAAGAGCGTGAAGTCGCCCTCAAACTTAACGTGCGGTTTAACCCTTTCTATAGTCCTTGGGTCAGCTGCGGATGTAATCCTATCAATCCTATTCTCACTCTTCTCCTCTAGGAAATCCTCTAGGGTTACTAACCCCTTCGTATTGTATATACTACATACATAATCACATGTCGGGAAGAAATCGCTTATCAGAAGCGACGTTTGTGATAAGGAATTAATCAACATCGCCGTCTCCTGCTCAGCCTTACTTCTATCATTAATCTCCTTACCTAAATTCTTAACGAATTCGTTAACATGGATGGACGGCATACCAAATAACTTATTAAATGCGAACGTGACATCGCTATCCCGCAATTTCTTAAGGAACTCACTATGACTTAGTACATCCTGTCGATTAACTGACTTATAAGCCCCGGGTGATAAAACATGCATCCAAATCTTTCCATCAGAACTAAACAACTCAAGGTTCTTAGCTAACTCAAGCAGTGACCTCATCCTACCCTTTATCGAGGATCCAGGTATATACGGAACCCTTATGAGAAGGCTCTGCTGATTACCCTGTCGGTCTTTGCACTCATACACCTTCTCAGCCAACACATTGCTGGTCTCCGCACCACCAATCCTACCCATCTGCCTGCCCGCAGATATTAAAAGCCCAGTCATGATCTCCAGCACCAGGTGTAGTTTAACAATGCCCAGCAACCTGGGGTTCTTAACCTGGGGGATTTGTTGTGACATGGTTATCACCTCATCGTCCCTTCTCCTTCGCTATGACGGCCAACGCATCTATCAAGACCCTAGCATTACTTAGTACTTTTCTGAGAACGAGCTCGTTATTAACGTTCCTATATATTTCATCAACCACGCCATTGAGGATCTTCGCAATACCCTTACCAAGTTGATCCCTCGCCTCCTGATACCTAATAATTACTGAAGCCCTAGCAAGATGAATACTAAGTCGTGACTTAATGACATCACCCTTCTGTCCCTGGTTCAATAACGACTCTGTATCATCTATTATGGATGATAATAACTCATGAACCTTCCTATATGATGATTCACTCTCTATTTCCTTACCCAATTCATTATACATATTACCCTCAAACAATTTATTCACCAACGTCATAGTATCATCACCCTCCAAATACTTACTGAGTTCTTTAACAAAATCATCAATCAAACCCCTCTGCTGCTCGCCCTTACCACCACGTTGATGGAACCCCTTAGTCTCTGGTTTTCGTTGCATGGACATAAATAATCATCTATTAAAATGGTTATTGTTATTTATAAGTTTTATTATTTAATACGCGATGTGTAAAAATTATTAATTACCTAATAATGAATATGCGATGCTTAAGATAGCCATCACCAGGATCTTAACGCCAATAAAGGTTGGGCGTGGTGAGGATTACGTAGACTCAATGACACTCTACAGAGCATTAATGAACATAATGATAAAGCTTGGGCATGAGGATGCAGCTAAGGATTTATTTCTAAATGGTGGAATAACACTGTCTTCGCTACTCCCAATACTCAATATGAAGTCAAAGAGAATATTATTCCTAAGGGTTCCGCCAATAAGGCCCAGCTGTAACGATAGGAGACTTGAGAAGGAGGTCAAAAACGCGAAGTATCTGGACTATGAATTAATGATTGGTAGGGAACTCAACTTAACGGGTGGATTAAGAGTTACGGATTGCAACAAAAAGGATGGCGCCATCAGCGTTAAGGTCCAGGACATGGATGCCACGGTAATTAACGGCCTCATAATAAGCAATGAGAATTACAACGCAGTAAAGGATAGCGAAATTGAGAAGTTACTCAGGGAACCAAGGCATGAGGTTAGGTATAGGAATGTGATTGATAGAGTTACGAACGCGGCAGTCCCATTCACAACAGCTACGTTGATGCCAATGACGGAGATGGCAATATTAATGCAAATACGTAAGGAGGGCTTTGAAAGCCACATAAAGGATGCACTTAAGGTACTGGGTGAGGTTGGGATTGGCGGTGAGAGAAGCGTTGGCTATGGGAGGTTCGAGCTGGTGGATTTCACCGATTTCGGCGATGACTTAGGCAGTGTAAGAATTAAATTGGGTGGTGAAAGTGCCTACTACGTAACAGGTAGGGCCCTCATTGAGGACAATAGCAATTATTTGGCAAGCAGGTTCGAGGTCATTAGCGGCTTCGCTGGGGACCTACTTACAGCACACCTACCACTACTTGTACTTCTACCTGCAGGATCGATAGTAACACGACCAAAGCATTACCGAGACTACGTCGATAAGAACCAAGCATTAATAATAGACCCACTCCTAATACCAACACAAAACTAAGGGTATTAAAAGTACATTAGTGTTAAATTAAAACACAAATAATCCCAAATAAATTCAAGAGAGTACCTACGAAAAGCTAGACCACGAAACCCGATACACCATCCTTTTCTTTCTATTGATCATAAAGAGAGGAACAGAAAACAGTGCGCGAAAGCGATATTTCATAACTCAATCCTACTACATTAAATTCACAGCTCGTACTAAGTCGATAATAGCTATGACAACGTAAAAACAAGAGTATGATGCTTCAATTCTTCTATTTAGATTCTATGTCCAACAAAATCCAAACTACGGAAACGACGTTAGAATTGGACTTCAATTCTTCTATATTAGATTCAGGGCACGCATGTACTATGATCGCTATCGCTCATATGTTGAACTACTTCAATTCTTCTATATTAGATTCTAAACCTAAATGAAATACCGTTGGACAGGGATAAATTGTCACTTCAATTCTTCTGTTTAGATTCCTCAAGGAGAAACTGCGCAAGGGTTTTGTGCGTGAAGCCCTTAGCTTCAATTCTTCTGTAGTAGATTCAGGAAAGCGACGCAAAATGGTGTGCCGAGTATCGACACGATACTGAGCTTTAATTCTTCTGTAGTAGATTCAAGCCACGGGGTCCGCGGGCGGCGATCGGGCTGAATCCCACCTAAATGGGCTTCAATTCTTCTGTAGTAGATTCATGCTATGCTATAAGGGCCTCAGGGGGTACGGCCCCTTGCACGCTTCAATTCTTCTGTTTAGATTCAACACCACTCTGGGGTGCGATTTATAATGCCTCACTGCATGCCTTGCTTCAATTCTTCTGTTCTAGATTCGCACATTATTCTTGATACCTATGCTGGCGGACGTGTTTTCAATACTGTCTCTTCAATTCTTCTGTTTTAGATTCAGGACAACACAAGGACTTTCCCAGCCGTTGTATTGAGGCTAATGAGACTTCAATTCTTCTGTTTTAGATTCTGTATGGGCGCGGGGTCCACGTGATCACGCCACGTGGATTGGCTTCAATTCTTCTGTTTAGATTCATACGTCCGTGCAATCATGCAGGAGTTAATACGCATCAACGTTGAATTGAGGCTTCAATTCTTCTGTTTAGATTCACCTCAATGCCCCAATTGTCTCGACTCCATTACCGTATGAATTCCAATTTGTGCTTCAATTCTTCTGTTTTAGATTCTGGTAAGAGCGACATTTAACTACATCACGTTGGATTGGGACTGGAGTTGTAAGCTTCAATTCTTCTGTATTAGATTCATTCCGATTTGTTAATGGTTGTTAGGTCGGCCAGGGCTATTGCGCTTCAATTCTTCTGTAGTAGATTCACGGAGCCTAAGCTGTGGCGTTTAGACACAATGCCGTTATCAGAAGAGCTTCAATTCTTCTGTAGTAGATTCTCAAGTTGTACACGGACTTCATCATCAGGCTCTACAAGACGGCTATTGTTGCTTCAATTCTTCTGTAGTAGATTCATATGATGTGCCTGGGCGATGTACTCGCGATTGAGGGAGGTTCTATGCTTCAATTCTTCTGTATTAGATTCCCTCAGGGCCTCTGTGAACCCCACCCCATTAACTGACGGGGTGGCTTCAATTCTTCTGTATTAGATTCCGAGTCATGGTTTTATTTACTCCTTTTTAAGTCTTTCCCTACCCCGTTCGCGGGCTTTCGTCAGAGGGTTTATTCCCTTGGTCGATGCACGACTTGCGAACCCTCTAACGGTCTGGCGACCACGATGCACGTAAACCTCTAACGAGCAATTCAATTCCACAATAACGAGGAGACTCTGACGGTGGAATTGAATGCTCAATAGCCGTGGTTTGGCTGGGCGTGGGTGTTTTGTTTATTAGTTTGTTTTGTTGTTTTGTTTTGTGTCTGTGTATGTTGGTGTTGTGGTTGGTGTTTCGTTGCTTAGGAATGCTGTTGATAGGGGTGTTGTTAGGGATGCGGTTGTTGTTAGGGCCCTTGGTGGCGATGTCATTGCTGACCGTGAGTTGGGTAGGCTTGGTTTGGGTAGTTCATTGAGTAGGTCTTTGTTGGGTTTTGCCTGTGGTGATGTTGAGGGTTGCTGTGCAGAGCTTAGTAGCTTGGTTGGACTTAGGAGGTTGGTTAGTGGTGTCTTTAGGGTTGAGTTGTTTTACACGGATACTAAGGCTAGTTGGTTGTGTGCCATGACCATTGCCGAGTGCCTTAACCGTGGTGTTTTGCCGAATGTCGAGGTTGTTGGTAGTGTCCAGGTCCCGCTGTTCGGTGGTGGTGATGTTGAGGGTGGCTTGGTGTCCTTCGTGAATGTTGTTGGTAGGAGGTTGTTCGGTGCCGTGAGTGGTGGCTTGGATACCTACATGGTGGTGACTGGCGGTGCGAAGGTTGAGGCGATACTCGCCTCGATGGTTGCCTGGCTCGTTGGGGCGAGGCCGGTCTATAGGGTTGAGGGTGGGCCCGTGGTAATACTGCCTAGGCTACCCATAACCCTGGATAGGGAGTTTGTGAGTGGCTTGTGTGAGTTGGCTAGGGGTGGTTCTGTGGGTGATGAGTTGGTTCGTGAATTCGTTAGGTTGGGCTTCGTTGTTGAGCGTGGTGGTAGGTACGTGGTTCCAAGGTGGGTTGTTGAGTTGCTTAGGGTTAGGGGTTTGTGCTAACCCACGTGGTAAGCCGCTGGCCTGATCCTCACGTATATTGGGTACCTGTACGCGAAGGAACTGGCGTGGGCTAGGCCGGCCACCGCCGTTGCTAGGAACCTCCTCTCCGTACTCGGTACACCCAGCCTCTCCAGTACCTTCTCCTCACTCCTCAGGATTATCTTCGTGTTTGTTAGTTGTAGGACCGCGTCGTTTAGGTCGTCCGGCATGTGGGTTGCGAAGACCACGGCAATACCCCTACCCCTACCGAGCCTGGTCAACTTCGTTAGGTGCAGCTCGAGCATGCCCTTCTCATCCTCACTCCTGGCCTGTGGGAAGAATAGGTGTGCCTCGTCGATTAGTACCACGGCGAACCTCTCCCTATCCCTGAGGTGTTCGGGCCCCATGAAGCTGTAGACCCTATCCAAAACCCTGTAAACCACCATCCTCTGGACCATGGGCCCAACACTGGCTAGGTGAACAACCACGTAGCCGGAGCTAAGTATGTCCCCGTAGTTGGGCTCCACAACCTTCACGCCGCCCTCCTCCACATCCACGATGCCCGACTCATCGATAGCCAGTATTGTCCTAATTATGTTCTCCAGCGTGCTCGTATGTATGCCCAGGTCCCTCGCTACCACCTCATAATTCAGCAACGCCCTATCCCTAACACTGACGTTGCTCGGGCTCGTCAGAAACTCGAACATACCCCTAAACGTCAACTCCCCACCAGACCTCCTCCTAATCTCGTTAATCACCCTCCTATAGAACATCCTGGCCTGCTCCGTGAGCATCCCCGTGACCTCATGAACCCTATAGAGCACGTCACCGGTCCTCAGGGCCCAGGGTATCAATTCAACCCTCGCGTTGAGCCTCGGTTCGAGGAACTCGATTACGACACTTTTGATAATTATTGAGCCATTCCTCTTAGACTTCGCGTACTTATACCTAACCCTAACCCTCCTAATGCCTATCCCGAAGTTCCTAAAGGCAGTGTTTACATAACCCACAACTAGGTACTTTACAAAACCCCTAACGGCATTCCCATACCTCCTCACAGCCCTCCTCAGCATGGCCCTAGTCACCGGCGTTAAGACCTTCGTGTCGACCCCATTCATGACCAGGTGGTGGTAGTGGCCAACAGTGTCTAGGGCTATGACCGTGGCCTTACCCCACCCACTGACTAGTTCGAGGGCCATGTTCTTAAGCAACGTTGTTTTCCCACTACCCGTCGTGCCGACAACCAACACGTGGTGCCTCAACGCACTTATTGGCAGCCTAACCTCATTACCCAACACCTCCGCACCACTCGGTAGGGCAAGTGTCCCGAGGAAAACTCCGTCCCTTGGTAGTGAGAGCATTTCTGAGACCTCACCCTCATTGGGTATCCTGACTGGCGAGTGGATCCTGGGTGGCGTGCTTGGTGGTCTGCACTCGTTGCCCTGGCACTCCGAGATTAGTTCTAGGCCTATGAACCTCGGTATGTACTTAACACCCATTGCCAACTCCTGCTCAAGCGAGAGTACGGGTGTCTTGGCGATTGAGTATATGTCCTCAACCCTC
>Ga0080005_125504_pt1 | contig 22740 bp, 29 predicted proteins | sample JossMetagenome_2_FD_69208 | JGI IMG/M metagenome (GOLD analysis project Ga0080005, IMG submission 69208) | Hot spring sediment microbial communities from Joseph's Coat, Yellowstone National Park, USA - JC3_ASED (SPADES assembly) (version 2) | ecosystem: Environmental > Aquatic > Thermal springs >...
AGAATTATTTTCCCAAGCTATAAGGGTTGTCATGGGCTTAGAAAACAAAGATCCTAATTCTTGGATGATCATCTGTGGATTATATGCTGACCTGCCTAAAAAACTAATAATCGCGACAAAAGAGGAGAAAAGAGCCAGAATATAATTCAGATCATAACATAAACCTTACTAAATACTGCTTCAGACTATCAAAGGGATTATAGTTAAAAACAATGTAATGTCTAACATAAAAACATTTTTATCTACATAAGGCAATAAGTCTTTAACAGCTCTTCTTCAGTCATTTTGTATAAGCACTGATCTGCTGTAAAAATTCTGTTAATATGTTCTGCTGAAATTATTTATAGAGTATCTGCTTGATAGTTATGATCTATAAGACTCCATGTTTTAGATATCACTGCATTAATGAAGTGTTTAACAAAATTATTTCTAACAATTTAAGTTTCAACGTTGTCATCATCTCATTAAGAAATACACCTTCAGCTAGCTCATAATATTCTTTTCGCAGCCATCTTTGTCTATAATATTTAACAAAACTCTTAAGGTCTCACCAACATTCTATAATGAAAAAGCTATCATCAGCTCTCTAGCAATGTCTCCGTGTGGGTCTATCACCATTATCGAGGCGTCTCCCAGGTTCCTCAACCTATGCACCAGCATCTTTATGAAGCCGGTCTTGCCACTACCCGTCTGCCCTATCATGTAGCAGTGCCTGTAGAGATCCTCTAGTGATAGCCTAAACTCTCGGTCGTCCTCTAAAACCCCGATCCTAAAAGTCTTCCCGCCTGTTCTAACCGGTATAACTAGTAGCAGTGGCGAGTCGCGGATAAAGCCGATTCTGCGTAGCGAGGGGTCTGGGATCTTGACTACCTCTGGTAGGAAGTCCTCTGTAAATACGATTCTATTTCTCTCGCCAAGCAACTCCATCAAAAACTTGTTTGCGAGGGTTTAAGTAACTCCGTGAGCTCGCTTATCTTCCTCACTCTACGCCTCTCCCACTTCAACGGGGCATTGCATAAGGCCTCCACGAGCTTCTCAACAACCTTCAACTCGCTCTTACTCTGCGTCAACACCAGGATCTTGCCTAGAAGGACCCTGCCATCCTCTTCTGCAACTCCTTACCCTGCAACTCAAAAGACTCATTGTGGTACTTATTAGCCTTGCTTAGTAGCGAGGAGGCCTTAGAGGCGAAGACCATTTTCAACCCGGTGTCTCGGGAGACAAGATGCACACGTCGCCCTTACTCTCGAGGGAGTTAACTAGGCCGGGAACGTCAGCTAACACCACGTCTGTGTAGTAGAAGTCGAATTCCCGCTTAAGCCTGGCCTCACCAGCCCAGACCTCGCCACCAAATACCTTTAGTAGCTCCTCGTAGCTAGACTTCTTGACGCCGTAAAACCTTGAGAGGGTCTCAGGGCTCACGGTAGACTATAGGAAAACACGCAGTCCACTCCCATCGCTAACAATACACAGCGTGGAGCCGGGCCCAAACACGTTGACTGAAGGCCTAGGCAAGCCAACGCGGGGTAATAGTTCAACAAGCAACATTGACCACCATAATTAAAAAGTAGGTTATTAATAGCGAGGCCCTAGTTAATTAAAATAACACTACTTAGAGCCATAATCGTGGCGTTCTAGGATTGAATGTGCGGAAATTTTTATAGCAAGCATGTTCAAATCTCTTAAAGATAAACATTTAATAGTTCTATAACTCATATACCTTATAGGATAAGGAATATGCGAGAGACTATGGATACAGGATCACACCTCTCCATTAGAAAATGGGCTTTAAACTGGATCAGAGGTACTATTATAAGTTATCTAAGTGGTAATACTCCAATAAACATCGTTAAGGGTAGGGTTAAGAGGGCTATTGAATCCTATGGTGTAAAGCCAGAAGAAATCAGCACAATCATAAGTCTACTGCAAATAGACCCGTCGCTAACTATACCAAGAGAACTTAGAGAAGAAAGAGCCAGGCCTTTAGTAGAGTTCATTGAGGAGTTAAAGAAAGGTGGGAAAAGTGGTTAAATGCCCACATTGTAGCTATGAAGGCGAGTTCAAGGTTCATAAAACCTGGCGCTTCAGATTCTACGAGGTTAGGAGACTAGAATGTCCCAAGTGCCATGGAGTATTCAATCATTATTATGGGGTAAGCTCTAAGGGAACAGTAGTGGAGTTTACAATAAGAATAAAGCCGAGAATCAGCAAGTGAAGGGGGGTTATAATTCTGGGTGCAGGCAGACAAGATATAGCGTACTTAAAACATAGTAGGGTGTAGCGTGTGAGAAGCGCCAAAGAGGATATTAAAAAAGGACAGGTGTTCACACCTTTTCACATAGCTCTACACATGGTTTCAAAGCTTTTCAAAGACGGCCCTCCCAACCCTTCATCAAGTGTTCTCGATGCAGGCTGCGGTACTGGGGTATTTATAGAAGCTATTATTCATTACTTAAGCATAGTCGGATTGAAGCTTCCCAAGATAGTTTGTATAGAGATCGATGAGAGGCTTGTAGAAGTTGCCCGTAAAAAATTTGAGAAGTATCCGCAAGTAAAGGTCATTCATGGCGATTTCTTACTAATTAGCGAGGAGAAACTTGGGGGCAAATTTGACTACATTATCAGTAATCCTCCATACATATCATATGAATACATAGAAGATGAAAAGAGAGAATTGTATAAAAAGCTCTTTAATGTTGCTAAAGGTAGGTTTGATACCTACATGTTGTTCTTCGAGAAAGCTCTTCAACTTCTAAAACCCGGAGGAAGACTTGTGTTCATTACGCCAGAAAAATACATATACACACTCTCAGCGAGAGAGCTTCGCAAGCTTTTAGCAAAATACAAGATTGAGGAATTAGAGTTTATTGACGAAAAAATATTCCCCGAAGTTCTGGCTTATCCCTTAATAACGGTGATCAAGAAGATACCCCGCGAGGGTCTCACTACTGTGAAATTGCGGGATGGTACTATTATCGAAGTCTCACTGCCAACTAATGGGAGCTCGTTGCTTCCTACGTTAAGGAGCCGTGAAAGCGGTAAATTAACAACCTCGGATGCTACATGCTTCTATTTAAAAGATCTCGCCGTTCGAATTAGTGCAGGTGTAGCGACTGGAAAAGATGAGGTCTTCGTAATACCCCGCGAACTTCTACCTAAAGAGCTAGAGCCTTATGCATATCCTACTATTAGCGGGCGTGAGCTTTCAATGTTTAAACCTGGAGATGTTATAGACTATAAAAAATTAAAGTATGTAATGCTTGTACCATATGATATTAGAGGTAATCTTTTAAGTGAAGATGAAGCACACCCTTTAATTTCATATCTCTCAAAGTATAAGAAGCTCCTCGAAGAAAGATTCATCGTGAAGAGCGGGAAAAAGAAATGGTATGCTTTTCACGAAGATCCCCCGTTAAAAGATATTTTGAAGCCTAAAATACTATGGAGAGATATTGATTATGAGCCTTCTTTCTACATTGATGAAAAGGGATTAATAATCCCTCGTCACAGTATATATTACTTAGTTCCAAAGGATCCCTCAATTCTACGCCCATTAGCTACGTATTTAAATAGTGAGGATGCAAGGTCTTGGCTTAGATCATTCTGCCAGAGAGCGGCAAATAATTATATTAGGCTCCAATCGCACATCATAAAAGAGCTTTGTGTACCCAAACAGGTAATAGAGCAGGTACATCATAGGTGGTCAAATCAATGACGGAGGCCCCAGAGCTCATAGAAAATATCTTAAGAAAGATACCTCGACCTAATTATAGCGAGCTTCCAGATCTTTATGAAGAGCTCGATAATATGACTAGAAGAATTGGTGCTATTTTAACAAGCTCACCTCTTTTTGATCGTGAAACACTAAGTGTAAGGTTTGATAAGGCTAGTGAAGACGTCATATATAAAATTATTAAGAGTGATCCCAAAGTTATGATCCCTTTCTTCGTCATGATATGCGGCTTTAGTGTAAGAGAGCTGGAGAGACTTTACGGTATTAAAGATGTTTATTCACTTACTGACCACCCAGATGCGGAAAAGCTTAGAGAATTTGTCGATGCTATACTTGACAACCTAAAAGGTTCTATACACATTGAAGCCCTACTCTATAAGTTCTACAAGAACTGGGAAGAACACCAAAAACGGCACGTCAGAGGATCTACCGTAGAGAAGTTCATAATAGAATTCTTGAGAAAGAATGGATACAAGGCTGACAAAATTAAAGTTATATGTAAAGGTAAGGAGAGAGAAGTGGATTGCGCGATACCTCCAGATCCTCGTAATCCGCGAGTTATAATAATGATACGTTATGGTGTTTTTAGAGATCTTGTGAAAAGAGCTAAAGAGTTCAGCTCTGAATTTGATGAATTATCTCAGTGTTTCCCTAACGCTAAATTCATAGTTGCGTACCTTATTAGCCCTCACGAGCAAGATAAATTGGAAAAGGTTCGCATAAGGATAGAAAGTGAGAGAACAGGAAAAAGACCTTATGATCTCGTGATTCTTAGAAAAGAGGATCTAGGTTTGTTGCTTGAAAAAATGAGAGAGTGGGGTGTAGAATACAAAATTAAGTAACGGCATGTAGGCCTATATAGTGAGAGTGAATATATCAGGGGCTAAATTTCATATAATGCTTTACAATGCATTATTATAGTTATGACTTAAACTATTAACTTAAGGATCTACACTAGGGATCTGGTAGACATTGAGATGTAACATTTATTGAGGTCAAATTCAATAGAGCTCGGATGAAGCGGTTTAAGAACGCTCTTCTATCTCTAACCTCATGATAAGTACAAAATTGCTCGTGACAATAGCTACTTCAAAAACATTGAAAACCATTTCAAGATAGATAGAGAAAAAGAAGGTAAAAGTCCTAATTATAGGTTCTAAGAGTGATTCTAACTTTCAGCACAACTTTAAACTCCAAGTACAATTCCCTTCCTCTAATATAATTGTTTACTTTTGTCTCGGGCTCGAAAGAGCTGGAGAAGCTGCTTACAGCATGCATAGAGCTTACTTATGGCTGGAAGATAGAGGTGAGGTTTCGATATAGAGGCATACTCTATGAAACCAAGGGCCACCCACACCCTCTTAGGCATCAAAAACAAAAATGGTACATGCTCATGAAATATCGCCTATCTCCCGAGTCTAGATTAATTATATTCACAAGAAGCACCTCGATTTTTCGGTGTTTTCGTCGCACTTTATAAGGGAAATTGAAGGTGTTTAGAACTACTCGGGCATTGGTGGGATCTCTGGTGGGGGTTTCTCGGGTGACCGTGTTGTTGGTAGTCCTACTCCTCCTACTAGCCTCCCCCAGTCGCAGAACACTGTGTTTTCATATACATTGTAGTATACTAGGTACTTGTTGTCTATGGGCTTCGCTAGGTGTAGCCCTAATGTCTCGTTGTGTAGTTGCCAGAGTGCTGGGTAGCTCGTGATCTCAGCTATGACCACCGTGGCGTTCACCATCGTTTCGTTTATCATTGATGGCCACATTAGTTTCGCGGTAGTGGTGTTCACTGTGAGCGAGTGGCTGGTCACGTTCCCGAGGATCCACACTTTCTCCTCTTCGCATCCACACCCATCGCTCAAAGCCTCTAGTAGCGGAGCTGTAGATGTATTGTGCGCTGTGCAGTTGCGCATCGCTATCGGCACCTGCGCCGCCAGGAGCCATAGGTACGCGTCTCTATAGGTCTTCATGGGCGTCGACCCGATGATCTCGACTAGCCTGTCGTGGATGTACCTCAAAGCGAGCTTCTCAAGCCACGTGGCGCCGGGGTTTCGCGCGAGCAGCTCTCTCACCCTCGCCCACTCGTCCGGGCTTATCGAGCCCTGCGAGTAGTACACTACCGTGTAGTTGTAGTCGAGCACGGCGTCCGCTATCCTGCCCCAGCCCCACTCGCTCGGGGGCTCCACACTTACGTTTATTGTGACTTCAGCGAACCTCGCGTTTCTAGTAATATTTATGCATTTAATGTCCTCTCCAACGCCTCCGCAAATAGCCACTTTATCGCTTAGGTTCAAGGGCTCTGTAACCTCCCACGTGCACGCTACTAGGCCTCTTCCTGTAGAGGTCGCGGTATAGTTTTGAGCTAGAGTAGCTTGATGTAACAACATGTGTATAGGAGCCATCAAAGCAGGCTACAATAAATGCCCCAGGCCTCGAATCATAGACGACCTTCTCGCAGTCTAAGGACTCGCCACTAGCGACTACGCGGAGGCCCCTGGGCCCCTTAACGACTGCCACCCCATGCGCTGGGTGCGAGAAGCTCGCCTCCGCCCTGCACTCCAATCTATCTTTATTAATGTATATACCGTGCTCGCATTCAGGGGTTTAATGAACACTGGGTCTCCGTGGACGCCCGTTGGGGTGATCTCGGGTTGTAGCGCGTAGTCTCCCAGTACTATGTGCTCGTAGTCGAACGGCGATAAGACGGGGCTGGATGGGTGTGGTAGCTCGACGAAGCCCTTGACGATGTAGCCCAAGACGATCTTCAACGCTGACCCCTAGGACCTCGCTTACTCCTCTCTTTCACCGGTCTCGCCTCGGCTTTCACACTCTTCTCTTTACTAGAGCCCATTAAGGATATCGCCGAGACTATGAGCGCCAGTAGCTTGGCCTCGAAGCTCATTGAGCCCCTTGAGAAGAGGCTGGAGAGCAGGGCTAGAGCTCCAGCCGTGGCCCCCATGCTCAGCAACGCCGGGCTGCCTGCGCTGTAGCCGCGCCAGAGGAGTATGATCGCTAGGAACATGTAGAGCATGTGCTTAACCCTGAAGAAGCCCCAGACACGCTCATTCAAGACGCTCACATCGCTAATTTACACGAATCTATGATAGCGGGACTCAAAAGACATGCGAAATCCCATTATTAACGAATGTCTTTTAAATACGCGTCTTTGAAGTTTTTTACATGTTTAAACCTTAGTTCTGAATTTTTGTTCTAAATCCTGATAATGATCTGGAGCTTTGATGTTTAAAACCAAGTAATCTCCTGTCGTATAAACTAGACTCTGAAGAACCTTTTATTAGAGTATTGATATTTATTAGAGTATTGATATTTACTATGGATGTAGAGGTGTCTGCTATTTATCTTGATAAAGCCTATTATGTTGATATGAAGGTGGAGGCATTAAAATCGCGTCGAAACCCCTTATTAACAGCTGTGAAGATGCTTCGAAGCATTAGTAGATATGATTCACGCTTATTCTATGAAGCTTGGAGGGTCTTCCAAGAATATATCACATATGGATGTCTAGAGCAAAACAATTCTAGTTGCCAATATAATATTATGAGTAGGGCTGAGAGGCTTTCCCTTAAAATTAAAGAAAAACTGGAGTCAACACCGAATGATGACTACATAGAGGCCGCCGCACTACTCTATACTATTCTCGCTTCGAAGGGATTAAAAACCGCCGATGGACTCGGCAGTGCACTTTTAAAATCCTTTGAGAATTGCATTGAATACTCTTACGATATAGATAGTGTTTTCAAGTCCCCGGCATTGAGTAGGTGTCTTGGATTCTCAAATATAATGATTGATCAATTGAAGGATTCACATAAAAAATTCATTGAAAGCAAGAACGAGGTATGCCAGACTGTTTCTTCGGAAGAATTTGTTGGCTTCTGCACGTATGCATATTTTGCAAAAGCATTGCGGATTCTTATTTCACGAGATAAGAATCATGCAGATAAATTAGCAATAGAAATAGAAAGCTTTTTGAAGAAATACATCAGATTCGAAAGGTATAATTGGCTGCCTGCCACAGTACTGGGCTTGTTAACCTATGGATTAGTCTCTAGGATTTCTGGGAAGAGCAACTTAGATCTAAAGATGAAGCTTTTAGAGAGGCTCCTTAAAGAACTCAATAGCGTAAATGCGAAGTACGTCAGTAGACCATTTTGGATCGCGACTGAGCTTGCACTCGTAATTAACGACCTAGATAGAGTACTCTATTTAAGCGGAGATTACATCGCTATTACAAAGGCTAAACTAAGAGAAATCAAAAGTACTATGGAATTCATGAAAACCTCTATAGCTCAGCGGTTAACAATATGGGAGGGTCTTTTAGCAATTGTGGGAATTGCTCTTAGTATCATTAGTATAGTCGGTTACATAATACCTTCATCAATGAATTTACTATCGGCGTTAGCATCAACGATACTACTATTGGTGTTGTCGATCTTCGTCATTGTAGTAAACACCACAACTAAATCTAAATCTCAGGATGCCGAACGCCTAGTAAAAGAGCTCGAAGAGTACATAGAGGACAAAGGGAATGATTAGGTGTAGCTTTATGTATGATGACTTATATGTACGAAAAAATCAAGGAAAATCAATGGAAGCACCATCACTTAAAATTCAAGTATACGTCTTCTCAACAGAGGAAGGCGTCTTTGAAAAATTTAAATTAAATTCCATGCCCTTCCCCATTGCCGAGCCTCAAAAAATGATGCCTTCTATATTTAAGGGTCTTCTACCTGAACTAAGAAAGCGGGGGATACATGCTTATCCTCATAAAAACAAGCTCTACTTATTTTTCGTATCAAACCGTGAAAACTTGTTAAATAGTCTTGGAGATTCTATTACGAATTTTATAAGCGGGCATTCCAGAAGTGTTTTCGGTGATGCCAATCTAACGACACGATTGAAAATTGAAGAATTATCACCCGCAGATGATCCAAGCCACTTTTTCATCACGAGGTCTTTAATATATTCTTATCTTAAGAGTATAGTACAATATAGGAAAGGTACTTATATACCGCTAGAGTCGAGAAGGTTGAGAGAAGGACTTCGAATTTTCATTTCAAAGCCTCCTTTATGTGAAGATGCGGGAGAGGCTGATTTATATAGTTTTAAAATATGCCGTGGATTAAGGATGTTATTTGAGGTCACTCCTAAGTATAGGGGCTACCTCTGGGTAGACGCTATTACAGAGGCTTTTGAAGAGAGCTTTGACGGCTCTCAGAGGACTCTATCGCACCATGAAATGAAACAGCTAAGCAACAAGCTAGGCATAAAATTGTACAATAAATACCTAGAGAAAGCTAGAATGGAACCTAAAAATCGGGCTAAGTTTATAGATGACTTTTTGACAACAGAACTCAATATCAGCGACAGCATTAATATAAAATATTATGTATATCGTCCCGGAAGACGCGAGTTCGAAGAAGTAAACATTGTATTCAAGAGGCTCACATTATAAACCTTAATGCAACCGAAGACGTTAAAGTATTAAGAAGAGCCTTCCTTGTTTCCTCATCTATGCTGGCTATTACTTTAGCAAGCCTCCGAGCATATTTAATAACGAATGGTTCTTTAGGCCAATTCGTGTACGCCTCCCAATCCAACTTACCAAGTAAGAGTACGAGCCGAGAGATGTATATAGCAAGCTTTGCGGGCTCTTTATAAATCTTTGCATCATCCACATATATTTCAAGTTCTAAAGGCCTCGGTGTTGCTTTATAGAGTTGCTCCTCGTATTCTTTATTTCCTCTCTTTATTTTAATCCACCCCGTAGATGCCAGGATAGTCTTTACAATGCCTCTTTTTCCGAAAGTACTAATGTAATCCTTATCTAAGATGCACATGCCTCTATATGGCCCCCAATCTAGAGTATTTGCATCGTATATTCTCTTGGAGAAGCCTCTATTTTTAACATGTACAAGTATCCAGCGCGATTGGATACCTTTTTTCCTTAATACATCGTTTATTTCGTTAAGACCTTTAAGTTCTTCATAGTGTACAATTGGTGACTGGAAAATTATATATTGATTAACTCCCCATTTACTATACATTTCAGTTATTTTCGAAATTAAATTATTAACATTTTCGCGAGGTACATATATCCCTTTGGATTTTATGATTTCTTCATCGAGTTCGGATCGATCATAGATACTTGCAGTGATGTAACTTCGAATCTCTTCGCCAAAGTAAGCTATCGAGAACGCTGCCCCTATTATGTACTCCTCTTTATTACTCCTCTTCATACTTGCTGTTGCAATACCTATTACAGCCGACTTTCTAAGAAGATCCCTCTCTCCAGGGATCCATGGGATTCCGCCTGCTTTAGCATATAGTTGAACAATATTATTAAGTACGTAAGTTCTATATGATCCGCATTGCTTCAACCCTTCTTTACACTCTCTTACAATATCATTAAGCTTATTGATATTGATCAAGTGTGTTGGAGTCCGGTTTATTATTGATAGAGCCTTTACCTTTTCGAAAAAATATGGCTCTCGGATGGCAGGCCCGAAGATCCCCCCAACAATGATATTTGCTTTATTTCCTTCCAGGCCGGTTGATTTAACTGCGTTGAGGATTTCCTCACCAACCTCATGATAATCGCGTCTTTCAACGGGTTCCACATATAAATTGAAATTAAATCTCTGACTCACCTCCTTTAGCTCATTTAGTAGATGACGAGTGCGTGCATCTTTCTCGAGATAATAAAACTTCAACGTTGCATTTACTACGCCACTACCCGTGTAAAACTGCTTTACGGCAGAGAGTTGCCTTGGAAACATAGTAGATACAAGTTGTTTACTAAATTTTATTGTAGGTTCTTCTAAGTATGCAACTATAAAGTTATCATTTTCACTTATAACGGTATATCCACGTGAAACCTGGAAAACGGCTTCGATCTCCTCATGTCCGCCTTTAGCATACTTAAATAGATTCATTATTTTAACCCACGGGTCCTTAAAAATAATTTCCAAACTTTAATAAAAATTCTTACACTATTTTCCATTTTGACTCTTTGACTCATCGATAGCTTCTTCATTTCCTGAAATACTGAAAAGAGGAAATCAAGTGGGTTGCTTTAAAAGCATTATTTCCTATTTTCAAGGGGATACCATGAAAAAGGGAAGTCTGAAATTAGGGGATGTACCACCCTATCCCGCTCTCTTAGAGGCTGTTAAGAAGGCTTGGAGCGATGTCTCCCGGGGCAGGTATAGCCCAAGAGACCTAGCCCTCGTAGCCACACTAGTCTTCACTGGTTGCAGGATCGGGGAAGTAGTACAACTTAGGAGGCAGGACGCGGATGTAAAGAGGAAGACGGTGGTAATCAGGCAGCTCAAGAAGAGAGGAGAGTTCCAGCGGGTAGTGCCAGTGCCAAGTAGCCTATACTGGGAGATAATGACTTACTACCTGGATCGGACAGCCGAGGACAGAGTATTCAATGTATCAGTAAGGCAAGCAAGGAACATAGTCTACTCCTTCACGGAGAAATACTTGAAGAAGAAGATCAGACCACACGCCATAAGACACTCCTACGCTGTAGCCGTGTTAAAGGCCACTAAGAACCTCGAAGCCGTTAGAAGGCTACTAGGACACAGAGACTACACGACGATCAAGACATACCTAGACCTAACACAAGAAGATCTAGAACAAGAGCTATCGAGACTTTTCAGCTACATCTAAACAATTTAATAGTAATAGTAAAGTTAGTTATAATTTAAGGGGATAGAGACTCATGTCTTCTAGCAGGAGCCAAAGACTTAAGGAGAAGATACTGGGTTGCATTAACAAGCATAAAGATGTAATCCTTGAAAAACATGGATTAAGTAAAGAAGATGCATTGATTGTGAAAGAACTTAAATTCCCACATGGAAGAGCTGATGTTGTGATTTACGGGCTCTATGAGAATTTGTACGCCGTACCAATAGGCGTGGAGGTAAAAACAACTATTAAGAGTGGAACTGAGTTGTATTACTATATAAATCAATTAAGAGAAACATACGAGTATGCTTTTCCAATAATATACTTGGCCACCAATAAGTTCAAGCTAGATAACAATGAGGGGAAGAAGAAAGAAAAGGAGAGTGAGAGGAATAATATTATAAAAGGCTATCTAGGAGAGATAGGGTACGGACTTATAGAGGTCGATCGAGATGACATTGAGATATCGCTACCTGCGAACCCCAAAAAGACTCCTAAAAGCGAGTATGACTACTGCGAGGTTGCGTCAAAAGGGCTGCTCTACTTAGCTACTGCTAAGGTGCTTGAGGGAAGGGGCTTCAAGAGAGAGCATTTAAAGGTATCATCTCTGTGGATTGGTGTTGATGCTAACATTAGCTACTGTGGTTTTACAAGGGGCAGTTATGCTGTATTTGGGGTTTATGCGCTAGGTTCAAGCAGTGTAAAACAACTACTGGAGTTCTTACTTGATAGGGAGTCTTTAGTTAAGGATCTGGGTAAAACTGGGTATAGAGTTTACATAGAGTCCTACCTAGCTATGGGAGGGGTTAAAGGCTATGTTCGCCACTTAGAGGAAATATTATCTATGAGCACAGTAGAAGCCATTCATAAAATTATGAAAAAGAAAGATAAGTTATCTCTGATTAAAGGGTGGGGAATGGGCTTAGGAATATATAAACCACTCTGGGAGGCATTATTCACGCCGTCATACCCTACTGCCTTGCAAATGATTAACAGAACTATGGAGGATCTCGCGGATTTCCACGACCTGGTAGCTCTATCCGCGAGAAGCCAAGCTAAGTCAAAGGAATAAGCTTCTAAACCTGTGCCTAAACCAGGGCAGATCTTTGATTTACGTGGTCAGGAAGTGTAGTGGGTATACTGCGGGGCATTCATCTGCGATAACACAGGATCTCACATAGACTTCGCAATAATGCTTACAATGCTACTACGCGATGCCCTCGGTTGCAAGACATGCGTAGTCTTTAAAGGATGGGATCACGCTGTACCCGAGGTAATGGTCAACTATACATGGTACGTTTTTGATATCACTATACAACATCTCAAACCCCCAATTCCCACTTACAAATACTATGAATACCTGACCACATACTACTCCAATATAGCTTCAAGCATTAAAGGCTTCATAGAATACGAGACAGGGGAAGACATTAGCCTTGAACACGGATTCCCTGGGAAATGAGAACCAACAATAAAACCACTAAAATTAAACACAGGAGGAATAAGCAAAGGAACTAAACACCGTTTTCATACAACTAGACATGAGAACAGAGTGTACAATACAAGCCTTAGGCTCCTATATCCCATTCTTTTACAGCTTAGTTATGACAACGCTGGGGGCTCTACACCACGGTAAGCGCTACTATTTCAATGGCCATATTCAGGCTATTCAACTTCATGCTAGACATGGTTGTGTAGATACAGGTTTGTAAACTCCTTAGAGTCAAGATAATGGGGCTGTTAGTGAGCCCTGGTAAACCATAAGGACAAGCCTCAACGAATTTGATTAATGGAGTGCTACTTCCAAAACATTTGGTTGTCGGCATTTCCTTCCGTTCGTTCATGAGTTATAAATGGGGATATTTAGGTAGTAGTTATCAATAGAACAGAGCTATTAGTGTTAGTAGATGCTTCAAAATCTCCCATTTGAGATCCTTAGATCGCTAATATATAAAGAATACGAGATATTTCTCCTTAACTTTTAACTCCGTTGTTTAAAAGCTACTAGATTGCAGAGACAATCTTGAAGATTTCTCTCTTTAGGAAAATGCTTTATATGTTCAAGTAATAAAAGTTCTTTGTCTTCTAGAGATTAGATTAACAATAATATAGCCCATTATTCCGCCCCCAACGAAAACGATAGTTGAGAGATCCTCTGTTTCTTGAAATATAGGTATTGTATCTACACCTGTCAACCTTATTGCTACAGCCAGGATCCAAGCAATAAATAATAGCGCTGTCAATACCATAGCACGATCCTCGCCTTCAGAGCGAAGAAGAGGATAAATATATTTTACTGCCAACTCTGCAATACCAATAAGATAAATTACTTCATTAACAAGTTTGCAAGCTATTATTAGGTCGCGCATATTGTCTAATGTTCTCATGTTCTGTATAATGTAGGGTAAGATATAGGAAAGCAGAATAGAAAGCATAACCGAGAGTATGAAGAGGAATTTGTTTACCCTGTAGATTTTCGAAAACATCATCAATGAAAAACCAGAATATAGACTGGCTAATAATGTTATACTACAGATAATTAATGTTATCACGGAGAAAGCTAAGTAAAATTGCATATCCCAGCGATATCAGTGTCACACAGAGAGCCACTACTCCTGCAGCGAAATCACTACTAAAGAGTTCGTCGGTCACTTCCTTCATAATGGGAAATATTAGTATAAAGCCAAATAACCAGATCGTAAAGATAAACAAGATCTCCAAGAAAAAGTAAACATCAATCAACAACCCCACCATTTTCCTAGCTTCGTTCAAGCCGCCTTTTTATAACTATCATTTCAAGACTAATATGTACTACCTCTGAGAGTTGTCGCTTCAAGTAAAACCTTCACCGTCTAAATATTGCTCATCTATATACACTAACAGCGCTGTGTACTAATTCTATGCCAGCACCTAAAGTATTGTTAAAGCACCAATGATTAGCGAGATTGACACCACGTTATCCTTATCCCCATCTCGTTAGTGCCTCTTCGTATTCATACTCCTCTAGCCTCGCCTCGAGTTTTCTATCACCTGCAGAACTTCTCTATAGCATTCTGAGCAATTAGGCTCTCTCGAAGCATCGCGAAATCTTCTCTTAAACACAATCAAGAGCTTCCTAATCTCATAAAAGAGTCGAAAAGAGAATCCTTTGGAGAATGCTATAGACTCATAGAGGAGGCACTAAAAGCACTAGAGCGCTAGTAGACAGCTTGCTGATCTAATAATAGAAACACGTAAATTCTACGATGAAAAATGTAAATAGAAAGTAGGAGTGAATGAAAAAGACAAATGTAGACCACCTTGCAGGACTATACAGATAGTACGCAACATACTCGAGGAGAATACAAATATCTCGAAGCCATACGATTTACTCGTAGGATTCATATTGCGCTGGGTTTATGGCCTGTGGACTTATACCGTGGGAACTCAATGTGCTCTCCTGGTTTTCTCTCTTCTTAGTGCCTCATTGAGCACTCTCAGTCTTTCGAGGTTTACCAGGTCTCCTCTCCTCCTTGGCGGGAGGTGGATTTTCTGGACGATATTATAGTATGGCTGGTATCCTGTCTTGTAGTGCTCCATTGCGGAGTTAGATGCACCTTTTGCCCTCTGCCATTTACGTGCTATCTCATTTATTTTCCTTAGCTTTAACCTACTATTACTCATCTCAATCACTAGTTAATAGTCCTGTGGAAAGCTGATTTAAGGATTACTCCAAACTTTATCTAACCGTGCCTAGGCAAAGTTGTCTAATATGCATGGGTATGTGTTACCTATGCTAAGCAAGAGAGCTAGTTATTAATGAGTATAGTTCCGGGTCTTTCTCCCTAAGCTTCTCTAAGTTCACAGGTTTAAGCCCCTTGGATTTAACCCTTTGTAGGTCTCCACGTATAAAGGAGCCATATACCTTGCCGCAGTTACTGTGGTTTCTACATGAGTTCTCCAGGAACTCCTGCACTACTTGTAGGGCCTCCTCCTCGCTAAGCCTCTTCACGTTCACTAGGTAGGCTGACAGCACGTAGAGTATGAAGCGTTTCCTGCCATCGGGGAGCCCCTTCTCGATGATCTTCTCCACCCAGTCGTATCTCCTAGGCTTCCTAACTGTGGATCGAGCTTGGCCCTCCACGGATACTGGTGTAGCGTCGTCTACGGGCTCAACGAAGTGTCTTTGAAGCGTGGGGATGGCTACCTTGATCTTCGCTACCGGCAGACTAGCGGGGTCTAGTGGCTCAAGCCCCTCCCACTTGAAGTCCAGCCACCCGTGCACCTTTGGCTGTATTATCCAAGCCCACCTCCTCTCCCTGTTCTTGTAGTTGATAGTCATTGGTACCCTCGCGAGCCTGTTCCACTGCAACATGTTGTAGTAGCATAGCTGTTGCCTCTCGGGCGGCAACACCTTTAGAAGCGCCTTCCAGAGCACCTGGTAGTCCTCCCACTGGACCGGGTTTTTGAGGGGTATGTAGACGTGTGCTCCCTTAAACCCCGACTTGACCACCACCGCGTTTGCTCCATACTTCTCCTCTACTAAAGTTGCAAACTCCCTGGCCGTCTCTACCGCCAGCTGCGGGTCTATCTCGCTGTCGAAGTCGTAGGCTAGCCTATCGTAGCGCATGCTATCTAGTATAGGCTCCAGGTCGCCGGTCTCCCAGTAGCCGATCCCCATGAATATGTTGGACTCGCTGAAGTTCTTCTTGACCCTTGGCCAATAGACAAGCTCGAAGCCGCTAAACGTCATCGAGTCTCTCTCGAAGCCCACCTTCGCGGCCATGTCTCCCATCAACAACCCGAACTCCCGCTTAGCGTCGAGGCCGACGCCGACAGGGCCCTTAAACCACTCACGGAGAAACTCGAGAAACCCCTCAAGCCTCACATCAGGACACCAAGCCCAATACAAGTGTTATTTAAGACATAACAAATCACAGTAGAATATGCATTATTTAGTCTAAACAATCTTACTACACGCGGAAGATCTCCACGGGTGTAGTAAAGTTTACTCGACGTGGAATTCCACAGGTTCCGCGACGCAGTGCTTCCACGGGTGTGGATGATGTGGTAAAGGTGGTAAAGTGTTTTGGGGTATAGGGCAGGGTGTGTCTTTCCATGATCAGTTTCATGATCGGTCATGGCGGACAGACCCCGTCCCAGACCCTGAAAAACTTTACCACCTTTACCACATCATCCACACCAATTGAATGTCTTCGACGCAGAACTCGTAGAATTTCTATAGTGTGATAACTTTACCACATCCGCGAGGATCTTCTGCGTGTGGTAAAGTTGTTTTCTGAACTCTGCTTCATTTTTGTTGACGTGTTAAATCCTCTATTACAGTCATTACTGTTCATTTTTCTTCTCCTCTCCCTGCGACTGTGGCTCGTAGTCGTAGGCCCTGGCTATCTTCACGAAGTCACTCCATTTAACGACGTATTTCTTCTTTGAGCCACCGGCTCTACGCACGCTCTTCTTGTACTTGTCGAAGCCCAGTTTCTCCAGTACTTTGCCGATCTTCTGGGGATTCCATGTTTTAACGAGGTCTGTGAGTATCTTCTGGCACTTGGCGTCTGACTTGGGCTTAACTACTTCTCCCCCTAGCTCGTCTGCCTTTACTTCGAGGCAGTTTGCCTCCTCGAACAGCTTGTTCAGGATCTTCTCCTGTAGGTCGCTCGCCGTGAACTCGCATATCTTCTCAATCCCCACCAGCGGCTCCGAGGTCTCGGCGAACAATTTGTCTATGGCGTAGAACACTAGCTTCTCCTCAGCGTACATGAGCTCGCTCTCCCTCCTCCTAGCCACGTCCTCCAGGATATAGGATAAGACTTCCTGACCCCGGCCTATGAGCACTGCAGCCGTGTATACTGGAGCCCATATCTCGAGCTCCCTGCCCCACACGTCTCTTTGTTTAAGCTCCTCGAAGGCCCTCTTCATGGTGTCCAATATCTCCGGCACCCGGGTCAGCCTGAGGTAGTAGAGCTTCTCCCTTATCTCCTTGAACTCTGCCGGGGACGGGTCTTGCTCCCTGCGCGGCCTCGACCTAACCATGTTCACCGGTATTATCCTCTGCAATAAGTAGTCTTCTCGCGGTAGCTCCGTGAAGCTGAAGACTCTTGGAGCCGTTGCCTCGAAGAGCTTTAGCACTACTCCTCCCTTCGTTGGCTCGGCCCTTGAGACCACAGCGCCCTTCTTGTACCCCGCAGCCAGTATCCGCTTGGCCCTCTCGCTGAGAGCAGATTCATCTATTCCAATAGTTGGCCCTGCAACCTCAACGAGCCTATACAGCGTGGCCTCTGAGGGGTCTGCTACGAACACCCCGTGTCTACACATATATGTAGTTGTTAAATTAGCCCTGGTCTTACCGCTCCCCGGCGGCCCGTGGAAGTAGAGGAACGGCACCGCCGTGAAGAAGTCGTAGAAGTACATCATAACTATGTATGAGGCCACCACGCTGTACAGCCTCTCATCGCTGAACACTACGTAGTCTTTGAGCTTGTTAATGATGCGCTCTCCCACAGCTCTCCAATCAGCATCTAGGCTCATTCCATCCGCCACCGCTTTCAGCGTCTCAATATCGGCGAATGTGTAGTATGTGAGTGTAGCCTTCTCGCTGGACTTGAGCCTGATCATCCTTCCGGCCAGGCTTAGGCGGGTCTGAAGCGGCAGGAACCAGCGTGTCTCTTTGAGCTTCAACGTGCCATCGTTGTAGCAGTACGCCACGGCTAGGCCCACAACGTTCGGCTTCTCGTAGCTCTCCTCTCCACCCACCAGCTCCGTGTAGGCGAATGTTGACTCAGCTACGACCACGCAGTCTCCTAGGTTCAAGAAGCCCCCGTGGACGTCTAAGACAGCTCCATCGCTCGATAAGACCCTCACGATGCCCCTCTCCGTCTCTAGCTCGAGTATTGGTTGCACGCCTGCCTTAACCATCTCTTCTACGTCCTTGATCTCAGCGTACTCTAGCAGAGCCTCCCACTCCTTGACTGCTTTAACTAGCGCTTCCGCCACTCCCTCGCCTGTGCCAGGGTACTTCTCGTCTAGCTCCCTAGCTAGCTTGGAGAAGCAGAGGGGTGTAACGTCCTCTCCCTCCTTCAACCTGCAATCGTATACGTGGGCCCCTTCCTCGCCAATATACTTTAGTAGAGCCCTGACCCTCGTCTTCGACGCTGACACCTTGATTAGTGCTATATGCCTCTCCCCCTCGACCAGGGTTAGCATGAGGGACTCGCGGGAGTAGCTTAGAGGTCTCAGCTCGATGGTCCTTAGCCCGCTTGGTTTATAGGCTCCGCCTATATTGTTGGATGCTGAGCGCTGGTCTCGCGCTGTCAAGCCTCTGCGCCCCTACCTCTTCTTCTCTTCAAAAACCTCTACGGCGACTACGAAGCCCTTGTTGACATAGATCAGCTTGGCGCTGGAGTCCTTGATCTTGAACCAGAACCTCCTAGCCTCTAGCATCAGCCCCTCTATCACCGTTCCATCGTGCATTCTTAGAACCACTCGCCTGTTCACGTACTCGTCGCTGAAGTCGCTCGGGCCTGATCTCCTCTGTGGAGGTTGCATCTGGCTAGCCTGTAGAGACCTCTGCAACCCTCTCGCCCCCACCACTGTGGAGCGCCTTATAAAGCCTCTGGGCGATCTTCAGGGCCGTTCTGAACAGGCTCTCGTGGACCAGGTCCTTAACGGGGCTCTGAGAGTAGCTCGGCTGCCTCCCCGCTCGCAGCTCCCGTAGCGCGTAGGCTATGAGTAGCTGGGCCCTCCTAGAGCGAGCCAGCACGTGCGGGGCCTTCTCGCCTATCTCCTCGATTATCTTGTCCAGCTCATCAAGCAAGCCGAGCTCGCGGAAGCGTTGCTCGACCGCGACGCTCATGCGCTTCCGAAGCGAGTTCTTGAACCCGACAGTGAAGAGCCTAGAGTAGTCTACCACGAAGCCCCTCTCCTCGAGCCTCCTAGCCTCTCTATACACCCTGCAGTGCTCCTTGTAGCGCTCGTACGAGGACTTGAACTCTCTACGTTGATGCACGTCTCTCTCCGCACCCCTAGAGCACGTGTCTGCGCCCCTGCTAGGCGGGGAGTAGTCGAAGATCCTGTCAACCACCTCCCCGGTCTCGGCGTCGATGACGTAGCCCTCCTGGTAGTCGTATACGAGGACCCTACCCCTGCTTGACACGCTGATCAGCCTCCTTCTTGGGCCTGTGCTCGAGGTACTCGACCCCGTTCTCCTTGATCAACACGATGTCATCATACGTAGCCGTGATCTGCTTCACAATAAAGTAGCGGAAGTAGTGGTACGAAACACCAACCAAAGTAGCGAGCTCACCAACCTTAACGCGGCCATGCTTCTTAACCTCCTCCGTAAGCCAATAAAGTAGCCTTGTACTCGACATTTTGAGCCCCTATCTCTAATTTATTAAATGAGAGGCTTATATATACTCCAATTTAGAAATTTGTTAAAAACGAAATCATAGATAATTTCATAACTGATTTCCGAGGTAAATATATAATATTTTAACTGCCTCTAGATTGGAATAGGGATTGAAATGAGTCGAGAAGAAGAAGTACACGGAGTAGTTAGAAGTGAGTACTTGACAGGCCTTGGGAGAATACTAATACTGATATACATGGGCCTCGTGAGAAAAGTAGACTTGATGCGGTCTGGGCTAGGAGTATCAACGGTCTATAGCAACTTGTTAAAGGGAGTACAACTAGGCCTATTAATAGTAAAAGAAGACAAGATAGAATTAACGGAAAAGGGCCGGGCCGTTGCGGAGGTCTTGTATAGGGCCTTCAAGGAGATTGAAAAGATTGAGAGCTCCCCGGGTTCTCAGTAGAGCTCTCGGGTTATCTTTTCTATAGCCTTCTCCTCCACTAGGAGTATGTATGTGTTTATAACTCCAATGCAGCACTCGACGGTGCCACACCTCTCCATCTCTCTCTTAAGCTTCGCGAGCAGCGCCAGTAGCTGGGCCTTAGTGCACGGCACCTCGAACCCCCTGGTAATATCCTACATTAATAGAGGGGTCCCCGGCGAAACTGTCAGTCTCTACACGCGAGCTCTATCACGATGGGTCTTCTCTCATATAGGAAGCTTCTGAGGGCCTCCCTGATCGCCTCGCTCTTGCTCTTAAACCTCCCCTTCTCCACGAGCCTCTCGACCTCCTCCAGGAGCTCCGCGGGGAGCCTGACGCTCACGACCCTAGCTCTAGCCAAGCAGGTCCACCGATTGCTAGGAGGGGCCTTAAAAGTCGCCGTCTCAGCCACTGTAGATGCTCGTGGCGAGTAGGCTCAGGTATCTCGGGTAGTGCTCGTCTGCCTCGCCTAGCAGGTCTTCGTACCTCGCCTCCGATATCTTCAGCTCCCCAAAGCGGCTCTGTATGAACCGGGCTACTTCTCTAGGCATAGCTTTTATCATCAGCCGCCATGCTACTTTACGCATGTGCTTGGGTAGTAGTAAACCATGGTTTTTAATGTACTCCTCTAGCGTGCTCCTACTCATTCTCCTCCCAGCGTGCCTCCCCAGTAGCCTGAGGGTCTCGAGGGAGAAGTACGCCCACTCGCAGGGCTTCACGTGGCCTCTTACCCCAAGGTAGTACCTGCAGAAACCCCTCTCCTCAAAGCATACTAGCCTAGCGGTCTCTAGGTCGACGCCAGGGACCTCGACCAGCTCTCCGGGGCTGAACGACTTAACGAGCAACAGCGCATGCGACAGCCTCAACCCGCCCTCGAGCATCAGCCTATAAATAAGGTAGTAGAGCTCGTGGCTCTCTCTCAGGTACGCTAGGGTTCTCTTCACATCGTCGAGGCTTATCGGGTATGGCCTCACATCTAATTTGTAGCTCCTACTAGGCACCACCTCCATTAACCAGCCATATGTCTCGGGCGGTATATTGCGCATGTAGTACAGGTACTGGATGTAGTGCCTGAAGACGTTTCTAAGCCACTTGTTCTCGTGGTTTACAACATAGTTTACTAGCTCTTCGCTTAGAGTTTTCCCTCGAGGTACCGCTTGAACAGGTTGCGGTAGTAGGACAGGGTCCCGGGGCTCACCACTCTCCGGCGCTTCTTCCTCTCCCTTAGGAACTCCTCGAACCCCGGCTCCCACTGGAACACCACATGCGCTAGGCTCATTCCGAGCATCTTCCTGAGGTCCTCTCTGAAGTTCTCCACCGTGAACCTTAGTAGCGCTTGCTTGAGGTACTCGTCTCGAGCCGCCAGCACTATGGCCTGCAGTATTAGAGAGTAATCAATAGACCCGTCTTCACGAATGATCCCAACGGCCCGGAGCCTGTCAACCCCCTTGACTATCTCGTTGAACTCGCTCTCCTCTAGGTGTTGGAGAGCCCTGTAGACCACCTCGTCGGGGACCCTCCTGAGGCCGTGGAGGTAGTTGTACATCGCGCCCTTAGAGATGCCTAAAGCCTCGAGCGCCCTGGTGAACCCGAGCCTCTGCTTGACCCTCTCGAGGATAAGCCTCCTCACATCATCCCCGAGAGCACTAATATTGACCCTAGTGTACCAGGGGTTAGCAGACATGATTTCACCAAGTAAATCACACTATAGTTCACGCCCTCACCGCGGAGGCATGAACCTGGAAGACAGCCCTGTAAGATTTATCTGGGTATTTAAAGGAGGAGCGCCGGGGGCGGGATTTGAACCCGCGCGGGGTTTCCCCCACCGGCTTAGCAGGCCGGCGCCCTACCAGGCTAGGCGACCCCGGCTCCATAAACTATTATTGTTGAAAGATTTAAAAACTATGATCCCTATGTTTAAGCATATAAATCCTTGAGTTGTTGCATGCGAGATCAGATGATCGGTTATGTTCTCCTCATTTTTATTTATATGATATAAGTTGCACATGTTATGTCTCTTAAGGTTCAGATGTTGCAATGATCTTTGTGTATTTATCGTGAAAAGCTTTTGTGTAAAACTAATCTGATATGTCTCATGTATATGCTAGACTATGTTTATCAGGTTATGATTATTTCCGATAATTAGATTTCTCTGTAGACAGATCTTGTTAAGATCAGAGTAGTTTATATGATAGCTAATTATTATAAACCTCTCAGCTAGTATATATGGGGTAGAGACGTTTCTATGGCGATATCTGAGTATAAGGATCCTGATGAAACAGATGTTAAGAAGCTTATTGAGATGGCCAGGTTTTATCTTGCTGAGGCTTTGAAACATTTAGAGAATGATGATCCTTATGATGCTGCTGAGAAGATCTGGACCTCAGTTAAACATGCCACGAGAGCTTTAACACTGAGATTCTTAGGTGAAGATGCTCCAAGAAAGGGAGAGACCTGGAG
>Ga0080005_125992_pt1 | contig 22591 bp, 39 predicted proteins | sample JossMetagenome_2_FD_69208 | JGI IMG/M metagenome (GOLD analysis project Ga0080005, IMG submission 69208) | Hot spring sediment microbial communities from Joseph's Coat, Yellowstone National Park, USA - JC3_ASED (SPADES assembly) (version 2) | ecosystem: Environmental > Aquatic > Thermal springs >...
TGTTACATAGAAAATGTTGGAAGGCGAGAATACTAGGAGAAATGACAAGCCATTTTTATGAAGAATCGACTCGATGACATTTTCCAAGTGCTTTTTGTAGTTGATCACGACTTTTAAACCGGAGGTCATCCTAATAAATAATACTCTATACTCTTTTTTATCTCTCTAGGCATGTGCCAATTCTACATTAAGATCAAGGAGACAAAGTAACCAGCGATACCCTTTTACATAGGTGTGTGCCTTTCCATTATTAGTGAAGTTATGAGTAGGGTCGTGGCTAGAAACCTCCTGGCCGGGGTCAGCACCTATATAGCGGTGACACTTTTCCTTAAATTAGTCGAGGAGTCCTATAGTCCATTTTCTCTTGTTCCACTTATTGCTTCTCTTGGGAGCCCAACGCTGGGCGTAGCCTTTGCCGCGCTTTTGCCGGTTTTGGTCAGCTACCTTAACGGTAAATATGCTTACGCCTTGATTTTTCTCCCCGCATCGCTTTTCATCCTTTTCAAAAATGTCCAGAATTGGCGCGAAGCCGTTCTGATACTGCTGTCTTCTCTTTTGGCTGTCCTTGCTCCAGCAACTCTCCCCTTTGTTTTGGGTGTTTTGCTTAGCCAAGTCGCGGGGGAGGATTACCGAGAGGCTATTTCCTCTGGCCTAGTTTTCTCCTTGGTGTTGTTTGTTTTGTCGGGAGTTAGGGCTGAAAATACATTTGTTGATTACTTTCTCCTTTTGCCTGGCGGTATATACTCGAGTGTTTCTTCCAATAATCCCATAAGCGCGGCGAGCCTTTTTTACCTTGTGCTCTTCGAAGAGATGATGAAGAACCCATTCCTTTTGGCAAGCCTGCTCGGCCTTATCTCGGGTTTCATCGTCGCCTCAGTTTCTGGCAAGGGCGGGAGGCTAAGAGGCATAATGTTGGGAAGCCTCGTTGTCTTTGTTCCATCTTTCGTGTACACTTTAAACTATGTGAACTCTCTTGCTGGCCTGCTCTCTATGGCTGGGACTGGTCTAGGTATAGCTCTTCTTGGAGGATTCTCTATTCCAAGAATTTCATTTTCTACGCGAAGAAAGAAGGGGGAGGAGAAAAGACCTAGGCCCGCTGTAGATATTGTATTTAGGGATATTTTAGCTATATTGAGGGGGGCCGAATCCGAGGGCATACTTAGGAATATTTCCAATGTAGTAGTGATGGGTCTCTGTTTGAAAGACGAGGAGTACGTAGCGGGTTTAGTCAGGAGGATGATTGGTGAAAATGTGCATGTTTACTTGCTTCACCGCGAAGACAAGGAAAGGATTGTTTCTCTACCAAAAGACCAGACAATTGTTGTCTATATTTCGCCGTTTTCGCCAGAAGAATACAGAAGTGTACTGGCACAGTTGACCCGTTTCCCCCCAGAAGTCTTTGAAGCAACGACGCCAAGCATAAGAATGACTGTGCCACGTATGTGCCGCTCACAGTTTGTAGAGGTTGCCTATACAATGCTGTCTCTAGTCGAAAAGGGTTATACAGCCAGGAGGGCGTTTGAAACAGCTATGAGCAGTCAGAGGCCCTCAGTTGGTGAGGAATTCTTTTATTTGCTTGAATATTTATCAAGTGAATACGTGGTGTTAGGCTTCAGGCAAAGGTGAATAATGTGGCCAGATTGGCAATGAGCTATGAAGATATTCCCTTCATGCATTGGGGCATAGTTTCGAGGTTCAACTTTTCCGATGACAAGGCTAGATACGTGCCTAGGAAGAGGTGGGACCCCTTATCTGCGGCCGAGATACGGCTTGTCGACGAGAAAACTGGGAAAGTTGTAGCTATCGGGAAGTGGAAAGGACACTTTAGCTACATTAGCCCTGTTAGGTCGTATAGGCCTGGCGAGTCTAGAGAATCAATTGTTAAGGACGCTTTCAAGGATATATTGGAGGGAAAAGACTACGCTATCCCAGTAACGCTGAATGACCAGCCTCTGGATTCGCCTTTCAGTGTTGAGCCTATCCTCTGTGACACGCTTAAAGATTACACTGCGGTCACGATAATTAACCGTTTCCCAGCGATGGTCCGCCACATAGACCCAGAAATAAAAGAAAGAGTAGAAAGGATGGTTGAAGACAGGTACACAAAGATAGCGCTCGGGATAAACCTGGTCACTTTTCCTACGGGGTACTATGAGACCCTAAGCGATGTCCCAGTTGAAGTTCTAGCCGCTATGCTTAGCTCGATGAAGAAAGCTATACATTTTTCTGTTGAGGAAAGCTTCAGGAGGGGCTTTCGGCTGATACCCGTCTACCCGTTCTTCAATATCGGTAGGCTGGCGGGAGGGAGCCAGCCCCGTCTCCACTCTCAGGTATACTTTGACCTCAACGAGGACGGCCACGGCGCATTCATGGAGTCTATCCTTCAAGCCTTTGAGGAGATGCGTAAAGAAAACGACTGCCACCTCTGCACGTCGCGCCATGACGGGAGAATGTTTTACGAGAACTCTACTTGGATAGCTTGGGCAACATCGTCTCCCCGCCGCAACTACCATGTGAGGCTTGCACCGAAGAGGCACGTAGCTAGGTTTACTGACTTGACGAGTGACGAGATTAGGGGGCTTGCTGAGGCGTTGAAGCTTGTTTCAATAGCAATGGACAAGGTAGGAATAGCACGTGACCGCAACGTGTTGTTCTACAGCTTGCCCTTTGGCTACAGCTCCTATTTCCACCTCTTTGTAGACGTGATCCCGTTTGAAAGCATAGGGGGGATAGAGATGCTGGACTCTGTACGTGTAGCCCGTGTGGTTCCAGAGGAGGCGGCTAGCCAGCTTCGAGAAGCGCTTTCCTCGCTACAGCCTGGTTTTTAGCAATAGTGATAAATATTTCATAAGCAAGTTTTTCTTGATGATGTCTCTAGCTACAAGTACTTTGACGCTTTATCAATTTCCCCTGGACAGTTTGATCCTAGTTTTCATAGCTGTCGCTTCTCTCGGCATGTCGATTGGTTTGCTGATTTCATTTATTTATTTTTTGAAAACCATTTATGGCAGGACTCCAAAAGAGAAAGAACACGAAAAAGAAGAAATTTTCCTTAAGATTTCAGCAGAAATAAACAGTATCGAGGAGAAAGTTTCCCAGCTACAGAAAGAAATCGAAACTCTCAAAAAAGAAATACTTCCCCCGTTGCAGGACAATATTCTCCAACTTACTACACGCGTGTCCCAGCTGGATACAAAGGTTCTCATACTTGAAAAAAGAGTATCACGTGAACCCACCCTACCCAGACCCGTACAGCCGGCCGTACGACCGACACCCACCGTGGTAAAAGAGGTTGAATTGTCAAGCCTTTCCGATATACCTCTTCATTTCCCAGAAGTCAAGTTTGCCTGTATCATCACGTCTCAGGGCTACACTGTTGAAACATTTGGAAAAAGTAGTGAAGAGCCGGCTGTCCTTTTGGATGTTTTAAAGCTCTATAATTCTCAAAACGTGTCGCTTATGAGGGGTGGAAGGAAGGTTGAGGTCTTTTACTTGGGCGATGTTAAGGATCTATCTGTCTACGGCATCCTAGAGTTCTCTGACGCCGAGGAAGTCACTAAGGAAACCGTAGAAGCCGCTAAAAAAGCGATAAGCAAATATTTCGCGAATGTTGTAAGCAAGAAAAGCTTTTAAAAATATGTGAAAATGGTGTAGTCGAATGAGTGAAGTAACTAGAGAGCAACTTAGAGGCGTGCTGGCAAAAATAGTAAAGGAGACGCATGACGCAATAGTTTCTATTGTCTTTGCTTGGAGAGATGGTATACCAGTTGCATTTATAGCTCCTGACCAGCCCCAAGCAGAGTTTTTGGCGGTAGCCTCTGCCGCGGCTCTAGGCTCGCTTGACGCTCTTGGAGACATCTTCAACTCGAAGGTAAAGAGGGTCGACGTGGAGTTTGAGAATGGAGAACACATCGTGATTTCTTCTATTAACGGCTCCTTTATTGCGCTTTCGACCTCACCCAAGCCTAACCTTGGCCTAATACACCTTGTTCTTAGAAAATACGAGGAAGACGTAGTCAAGACTGCCGGTGTTGGGTATGCTGGGCCATCAAGGCTATCTCAAAATCCTGGTTAGCGGCGCCTACGCAAGCGGCAAGACCACGTTTGTGAAGACAGTCTCCGAGACCATTCTCACGACAGAGGTTCCAGTAACCTCGCCAGGGGAACAAAAGGTAAAAGAATACACCACAGTGGCCTTCGACTATGGAAAAGTAACAGTGGACGGAACGCCTGTCTATTTGTTTGGGACTCCTGGACAGACAAGGCTACAGTTCATGTGGAGAGTACTAAGCTATGGAATGCATGGCTACATTTTCCTTGTAGATGGAAGCAACATGATGGAAGTCTACAGGGCGAGACCATTGTACTTGTATATGAAGAGCCTCGGTAATTACCCACACATTATAGCCGTGAACAAGCAGGACGTTAAAGGCGCTGTCCCGCCACGCCAAGTTGCACAGATACTTAGTGTTAGTCCAGAAATTGTCTATCCACTCGTTGCACGAGACAAAATAGTAGCTCTGGGAGTCCTGAAACAGCTAGTAAACCTTATAGTAACTACAAGGTCCAGCATAAAAACAGATCATTAATAAAGAAAAAATAAAGAAAAATTGTGTCCATAACAAATTGTATCATCTTATCGCTATTTTAAACGAATAAAAAATATACCCGGAAAAATACATTATCTATTGAAAAGGTGAGAACATTGAGCTTAGATGTAGAAGCTATTAGGCGTGTTGTTGAGGGTGTTGCTAGGGTTAGCGGTGTTGAGGGTTTTGTTGTTTCGAGTAGTGACGGCTTGCCCTTGTTTAGTAGTCTTGCTGACAAGGAGCTGGAGGAGAAGGTAGCAGCTTTGACTGCTGTGCTGAGCGAGGTGGGCAACAGGGCTAGCACGGAGCTGGGTAAGGGAGAGGCGGAATGGATCACGGTCAACGCCCCAGACGGCTCAGGAATAATATACACCAAGCTAGGCCAAATAGGATACCTAGCAGTCCTATTCAACAAAGACACCAGGCTAGGAGTACTACTATACACACTAAGAGACATAAAGAGAAAACTAGAAACACCACAGTAAGGGGCTTTCGCTCTTCAGGCGTAACCCGTATCCATACAGTTTTTATAGATCCTCTCCGCGTCCATTCTGGCTGTCTTGGTCCTCGCCATCTCAACCACCCCCGTCATCCTTGTAGGCCACTTTTTCCCTTGTCCCGGCCCAGATGCTCCAGTTTCTCCAAGTCTTTGAGGATGTCCTCAGCTTCTCTAATGATCATGCTTGCATTGACGATCATCCGATTGACCTGGGCGAGAGTTTTGCTCGCCAACAGGTCTCTCGTTTCTGCATCGAGCGTACTGTCGAGACTGCCCGCGACGACCTTGAGGACGTTGCTTACCTCGTCGAAGAGCCTGAGGGCTTTCCTCCTTATCTCCTCCGCGAGGTCAACGATGTCTTTGACCCTACTCTCCATTGTCACCCCCCTCCCTCTTCCTCACAATAGCAACCGCCTCCTCGTAGCCGTCGTAGAGCCACACGACAAGCTCGTAGCCTTTTTTCTCCGCGTACTCCACAGCGAGCTCGACGATGTCCTTGTAGACGTCTTCATGCTCCTCAACGTGTTGCTTGAAGTCGTCGCTGTAGTAGATTACGTCGATGTCTTTGCTCGCGGAAAAGAGGACGCTGTAGTCTATCGCCTCGTACTGGCTGAGGATCAATTCGAGGAGCCTCTCGCTTGCAAGCTTGACGCCGTACTTGTAGAGTTGCCCTAGATCTATCTTGACTAACCGAGCCTGCCCCTTTCCTGATGCCTGAGCCATACCCATCACTACGATTTACCAAAAAGGGGTATTTATTCCTAATACTTGCAAGACAAGCAAAAAAGACCCGTGTTGGGTATGGACAAGGGGCGCCCTCACGTCTTACCCGCTTCTCCAGGTCTCCTGAGCGAGAGCCATGCAGAAACCACTCTCTCTATTGCCCTCGGGCTCTCTCTGTGGCTGAGCCAGAGGGTCTGGACTAACTCGAACAGTTCCTGGTATCCTTCAGCGAGGGCGCCTGCAGATTTTGCCTCCGTCCTCCTCTCCCACTCGTAGAGGATGATAGCTGTTTAAATACTTTTTTATTTATCTAAAGATTTAGGCATATATAAAGCACGAGCAGGCTTGACACTTTATGGGGAAAAATATGGTTAGAGACACGTGTGAAAGTTTATCCATATATAAAGTTTATCCATGTATTCTAATGTTCTGATTGAGCTACATGAAAAAACTGAAGAATGGAAAGTTCGGCGTAGGAGACGCTGAAAAGCTTGCAGAGGTCAAGAGGGCAATAATAGTTCTCGGCTCTGAAGCCCCGGACCAGGATAACGGACTTCCTGGGAGGGTAGATGCTTTGCCCTAGTGTCTGGGGCAAAGGGAAAAGAAAAAGAGGGGGCCCGGGGGCGCTACTCAATGATCGGCGCCAGGTAGAGCTGGACGGTCAGCTGGTGGTCCGGGGTTGTGCCCGTGAGTCTCAGCGGAACCTTTTCCGCGAACTCGAGCGTGACTTGGGCGAACAGCCGCCTGGCCTTGTCGAGGAACTTTTCGAGCTCGGCTATCCTATAGCTCGATTTTGCGGGGGCCCCGACGTCGAGCTGGACGACGTCGGGGGCGGAGAAGGTTATTGTGACGTCGCCCTGCTCGGAGCCAGAATACACGACGAGCTTTTCGCGGTCTGCCTCCAGCCGGAACGTCTCGGCAAAGAGCTCCGCGTCCCTCAATGCATCGACAAGGTCGTCTGGATCCATGGTGAGCCTCGCGGTGAACTTCAGGCTGAGGTCTGGAATCTCGCGGAGCTCTGGCTCCTGTATCGGGAAAGAGAACCTCTTTGTCACGTTCCCCTCTATGACTATGTGTAGCCTGTTGTCCTTGACCCTTAGGGTCACGTAGTTGCCACGCTTGGCCCTGGCCAGGACATCTTCCAGGTCGTCGAGGTTGAGGTGCAGGGCGCCCTCTTGCTGGACGTCGAACTCATAGAGGCCCATCTTATGGAGGTAGAGGTCGACCAGAACCGTCTTTGTGGAATCCATTTGCCTGAGCTTTATGCCGTCATTGGTCACATGGAGCACTGCATCGGACGACAGGACTGAATGCACTGCTTCTACGAGGGACTTGAGGGTCTTTGCGTCCATGGTGGCCTCGAAGACCGCCAGCGGGACCCCGTTTTCTTCGGGCTCTTCGCCCTGTGCCTCCCCCTGCCTGTTTCCTTCCTGGTCCTCCGTTTCAAGCTCCTCTTCTAAGGACTCTCTTTCATACTCTTCTGTTTCGGGGAGCTCTTCTCCTTGTCCTTCAGCCTCTAGAAACTCTTCCGCCTCGGGCTCCTCTTCTACAACTTGTTCCGCTTTTTCCACCTCTTCTGTTTCCATACCTTTGCACCTCGGCAAGTATAGTTGTGTGGCTTGGCATATAAATGTTTCGCTTTTTGGTTTCAGCGAAAACACAGCCCTGGACAAAAGGCTGTCCAGCTCCAATCATAAGCGACGTGCCTATAAAGCCGTTTTCCAACTATTACATGCCATGACGGAGAGCGGAAATATTTTCCAGGTGAGGCAGACCCTGAACGTAAACGGCAAGACACGCACAGTTGAATTCACGATCGACCGTGGAGGACCAGAAGCTGACGGGGGCACGCAGAGCATAGTCCTCCAGGTAACCGAGGCAGGCAAGAGAACCCTGTCAGTCAGGGTGGAAAGGGAGCTGGTTACAGACCCAAACGGGAGAGCAAGCTACAAGCTCACGATCGACGTTGACCGCGACGACAGGGTGGCAAAGACGAAGCTCACGGCTGAAATCGAAAGCAGGGACAGGGACTTCTCGTGGTTCAGCGTCCAGGACAGCTACATTGTCATAAAACTAAGCCAAAAAAGCATCGAGAGCCTCGTAGCCGAGTTCACTAGGGACATGCTAGAATTCCTGTCCAGCAACATAAGGGTCAAAGAAGAATAAAAAACATCTTTCTTTTTCCAATCCTAGCAGTCTGGCGTGTCGTAGAGCTCTTTGCAGTACTCTTCACACATTTCCTTGATTGCCCAGTAGTCCCTCGGCTTGCGCTCGTCGATCTCGACTATGTCAAAGTTGTCCAGGGCCTCGGTCTGCCTCTCCTGGTCCAGCCTCTTCTGTTTTCGACCCCTTACGCCCTGTTTTTTCATGTCCATCGCCACGTAGGTAGTGTTTCCGGGGCTTTTATTTTTTTCGTTTTTCCTTGAAACGAGGGGATTTGAGAACGCCCAACAGGAGACGCTAGGGGACAAGCATGGGTAGAAGGATGGAAAAGCATTTTTGCCTCGCGTGATGATTGGTCTCGGATGACTTGAGGCTACAGCTCTGAATGGTGATGAAGCTGGTCCAAAGTGACCCCAGGATAGACAGCCTCTTGGTTAATGCAAGCATGGCTAAGCTGTATTGGACATTGGAGGAGCTGGGCAGGAAGCTGAGGCGTGGAGAGGTGTCCGTGGACGAAGCGTTAGAAGTGCTCAGAAAAACGGCTTTTGACCCCGAATATGAGCTTGTATGGTCGAAGATAGAGCGGGACGCTGAAGCTAGGGCCGGCAGGGTCGGCGTCAGGCTGTAGCTATGCGATTATCACCGTTATTGCGTCGGGCTGTTCCTCGGCGAAGAGCGGGAGGATGTGGGTCTTGAGGACCCGCTCGAGGTGAGCCTTGTCCCTGACGACTGCCAGGAGCTCTAGCCCGTCTATTGTTACGACTTTTTCTCCCGTGAGCCTCGCGTCCAGCAGGTAGAACGTGTCGCTGTTGACGCCTTGGGGCGTGTGCCTCTCGATGGTCAGCGTGCTCGCCTTTTCGAAAGTGTTGTTGAACACTATGCCTACTTGGACCGTTTTTCCGCCCAGCTTGGCTTCGAAGCTCTTCATACAGGTAAAGAGCCGTGGACACGTAGAAAAAATTTGCGCCCCGGATTTGCAAGCAAAGGGATTAAATATGCCTTGTGTATACTTATCCATGTATGCCGAAGAGGAAATATGTTGAAATAGAGAGGGACGGAAAAAAGGTGCTCGTGTCTAGGCAACTATTGAGAGTCGACCACATCAAACTGCCCAGCGGCCAGACCGGGGAGAGGTACTTCTTGACGGTGCCTAAGCCCCTAGGAGACTTCCTATATAAGAACGGGGTCGTAATGCTCGAGGTCATGTGGGAAAAGGACAACCCGTGGGAGTTCAGGGTGGTGGCGCTTAAAACCGAGAGGGTTGCACCGAGCAATAGCCAAAAACCTCGGTGGTGACAAAGATGAAAATATTGAAGGAGCTAAGGAGGCTCATATCAAAGCAGGTAGTTATAACAAGACAGGCTGTGCATCAGGGTGAATCCGCTGTAAAGGAGGAGTGGAGGCCCGTCTATCCATTCATACGGACACCATTCAATGACTATCTTATTTGGGAGGCCTCTTGGAACCTATACTTTAGGAAAAAGGAGAAAGAGGAACCGGGAGCCGGCATCAGGTTTATAAAGGACGAGAATGAAAAGTTGTGGCTATACTTGAGGTCCACTAACTGGAAATGGTACCCCGAACGCATCAAGCGTAGCTACAAGACACTCTATAAGATAGTCCAACTGGTCAAGGATTACCACGAGACAGACCTTGAAGAGACCGTCGCTTCACGAAACACTGCCTCGCTGTATATCATCGTCTACCCTGGCTTCATATACCATTTCAGGGGTAGAGACGTTGATTATTACCACCACACCAGTAACGATGAATACATAGTGAACATCATAAAAGAGGAGGAGCCATTGAACATGGGCAGAGAAGACGGGCTAAAGGAGGTCTTGGGACCGCTGGAGACGGAATGGTTCCCCATGCAGATCGGCTTCTACGAGTGGAGGTTCAAAGCGAGGGCGAGGATACTGATAGGTCGGGGCCAGCCCCGACTGGGTTACTACATCGTGCTCGAATTAATCAGGGAAGACGGCAGGAGCCACAAGGCTTGGAGGAGGTTCAATGAGTGGAGCTACGTGGACAGGAGGGTTTGGACAGAGAGCGATGCATTCATGAGCGTCATTGATGACTTCTTCGAGAAGGAAAAGTAACCGAGACCCTTTTTTTTCTCTATTTTTTCTCCTGGTTCTGGACCGCGGCGTTGCTTGCACCAAAAGAAAGGAATAGGAATAAATAACCCAAATTCCGCATAATAGCCGCAATCCAGCCCCCGACATTTGGGATGGCTGGCCCTGGGTACGTGTACCCAGAGGAGAAGGAGAGGGAGCTCATTGAAGTGCTAGAGGAGGGCGAGACCTTCGAGGAGCTCGCCCTCAACCTCATGGAGAGGTATGGACCATGCATATTGGTCCACGCAGAGGACGAGTCCGACAACGCACTGCTGTGCTGTGTGCCTAAAGCGACGAGGTAGCGACATTACATGCATGGACATCATTGGTCACCTTTTCAGCCCATAGCCAAGACGTATTTTTCTTTGTTTTTCCCAGAGCCCGGGCTACGGCATTGCCCTTGATGTGGAAAGAAAAAGGTATAAATATACCCACATCGTTTATTCGTGTGGTGAAGGTGCATGAAAGAAACAGGTAAAACGAAAAGAATCGTTTTGGTAGCGAAGAGCCTGGGGAAGAGGGTAAACGAGAATGGAAGGATCAAAGTTGTTTTTTCAAACGGGGATAGCTACAGTTTGAGGTTTGCCAACATAAAGGACATCTACTACCTTAACGGGCTGTTCTACATTGTCTATGAGACCGAGAACCCAGAGTTCTACGAGAAATACTCTGTGCCAGAATTACCAATGCACGCGGTAAGCGTTGCGTTCTATTTGGTTGAGTACGAAGAGGAGAGGTGTGAGAAGTGTGGAAGCCCAATTTTGTGGGACGCGGACGAGCCCTACTGCCCAAAATGTGGCAGTGGCTTCCCAGGCTACATTAAAATGAAAGTGAGGGAAATCAAACTAGAGGACAGACCGATCGAAGAGGCTAAAGAGTTTTGCGAAAAGCTTCTCGGCGTAAAGTGCGGGCTGGAGGACACGCTCTACAGCTCGGCCGCGGGTGGCTTCACGCCCCTCTTCAGCATGGACAGGGTGAACGTGGAGCTCTACTCGGTAAAGGTAAAAAGGTTGGCCGTCGTAGATAACCCAGCGTTCAAGGAGAGCCACTACGACGAGTTGGAGATATATGAGCGAACCTACACGGGCAAATTCGTTGTCATAGAAGTGATGGAGAAGAAGACGGCCAAAATCAACTATGTGTTGTTCAGGATACAGGGCGAGCCCTCGTCTTAACCCTGCACGACAACGATTTTTTCTTAGGGTTTTTTCCATACCGTGGTGGGCAGACCAGAGTCAGTAACAGGAATAAATATGCCCGGACCATATTCTTATTGCCCGAAGGGGTGGTGGGGTGAAGGGGCTAATCGGAGAATTGGAGAAGAGGGACATGGTGCTTATCGGGGCGCTTTTGTTTGGCTACCTCGTATTTGCGGGACTCTTGCTGAGCTATGGTCTCTGCGGGCTTTTTGGGATACAGCCCGAGGGGAACGTGACCAAGACCATTGAAAACATACTGCTGGGGGACCCCAAGCTGGGCGAGGCGCTGAGGGGCAACAGCTATAGCATAAGCATAGTCAAGGTGGACGGCTACCCCGTCTTCACATGTGGCCAGATTAGGTGCACGGCTAGATACATCGTGGCCGACGTCGAGTTCAGAGAGCCGGTCCTCGTGGCAAACTACCATGGCTCGGAGATAAACTACTACGCGGTCAAGAAGATACGTGTAGCCGTGAGCCTCGACGCCGAGAGAATTGGGGACGGCAAGTTCATGGAGATAGTTAAGGTCTAGAACGGGGACCGGGCCCGCGGAGAGCCGGGTAGCCTAAGGCATGCGTGCCCGTCCGCCAGAAAAACGAGTCTTTTTTCGCTTTCTCCCGCTCTTCCCGAACCTACTCCCACCATCATAGGGTGGCGACCCTCAGGGGGTGCGAGGCCCCGCAGGCATGGCTGTGCACATACTATTGTTTCGTATGGGTTATATTGTTTTTGGCTTTTTGGGCGAGAAGTGTTTCCCTGGCAATGGCAGAAAAAACGGTTTTTTTTCGGTGTGGGGCGTTTTTCTTTGCGGGCAGGGGTCAGGGTCGGGCGACGAGCCTGCCCCTATACACGTGCCTGGCTTGGCGCCTGTTTTCGAGGATGCCCCTGATCTCTGAGACGAGCAAGAGGTTTGGCTCGGCTCCACGGGCTATGGCTATGTCGGAGACCGAGTGGAAGTCCTCGACGTAGAAGCCGACGGACTGGCTTATCCTCTTCTCTGTGCCGTCGTAGGGGACGGTGCGGTCGAGCTCGAGTATCGCCTTGTCACCCGCGGCAGTTATTATTACCTCTGCGGTGGGGAACACGAGGAAAAGCCTGAAGCTGTCCGTGAACGCCTTGAATGGCAGGCCGTCCGGCAGGATCTTGAAGACAAATGTGTTCTGGTCCGTGACCGCCATGACGTCCCTTAGCTTGATTTCCGTCATGGGCCTCGCTTTATTTCCGTGCACGGGCTAAAAAGCTTTTCGAGCCGGGAGCTACGTTTTTATTCGTGGCAGCACGATTAAGAGGGGTGGGCATGAGGAAAATCGAGATCCTCGTGAACAACGAGACGTTCAGGGTCCTAGAGAGGAGGGCGAGGGCAGAGGGGCTGTCCGTGCCCGACTACGTGTTGAAGATTATTGTGAGCGAGCTTGAGAGGGCCGAGGGGAGGGACGTGGAGTCCAGGCTCGAGAGGATAGAGGGGAAGCTGGACACAGTGTTGGAGAGGCTGGAGGGGAGGCACGGCAGGGATAGAGAAAGACGGGGGTGGGGGACGGGGAGCTATTAGGGACGCCCTCCCGGCTTTAGCTGGTAAACGTCCATGACTTCGCACATGCTGACCCTTGTCTCGAGCCTCTTTACCAGGACGAAGCCGAGAGCCTCCATTATCGCCTCTAGAAACCCGCTCGACCACACGTAAAACGTTTCCTTGGTCGGCAGTTTCTCCCCAGCCAAATCCACGTATATCTTGGTTATCCCAGCCTGGGAGTCGTCATAGCTTAGATTGAAGCTGGCTATCCTCTCCGACTCGAAGTATACGTCCCTCCACTCCTTGTTCACGAGTTTCTCCAGCAGGCTCCTGTAGTTCACGATTACGTAGCCGTTCTCCTTGAGGTGGCCCTTTACGTTTCTGATTATGTTGACGAAGGTCTTCGGCGAGAGACTGAAGAGAGTGTTCCCAAAGATGACTGCACTGTCGAACTTTCCTTCTAGCCTTACATTCGAAGCGTCGCCCAGCAAGAACCGAGACTTAAACCCATACCTCTTCTTTGTCTCGAGAGCCAGCTCTATCATTGCCTCGTTTATGTCGACGCCGACGACCTCGCAACCCTTTTGCTCCAGCCAGAACGAGAACAGCCCCGCCCCGCACGCCACATCCAAGACTCTTTTCCCCAGGAAGCCACTGAACTCTGGAAAGTATCTCTCCATCTCCTCGATCCTCTTTCTGCCTTCCCGAGAATCGAACATGTATCTCTCGTAAGTTTCTATGTCCCGCCAATAGTCCAGCCTATCTTTTCCCATGAAGCCAATTAACCTCTACACCGATAAAAGCTTGTCTCCCCCTTTTGCCCATGCCTGCTGGTTAAAGCTGGAGGATGAGGGGCAAGAAAGGCAGAAAAAAAAGAAAAAGGTGGTTTCTCTAATCCTCTCTCTCACGTGCACACGTGATGCAGTAGCTGTCTCCGTCGATTATCTTGATGAAATACTTGTATCCGTTTTTCTCGGCGAACTCCCTTGCACAGCGTTCCAAGTCGTGGAAGCAGTTCTTTTCCGAGACGAACCCGTAGAATTCGCGGTCAAAGACAAAGACGCGGTTATTTTCTATGCGGGAAACCTCGATTAGATACCTTGAGTCATAGTCATACGTGATAATGGAGGCGAAGCCCGACAGAGTGAACCTCCTGAAGCCGCCGCCTATGCCTATTTTTTGCAAATCTATGTTGATCTCGATCATGGCCATCACCATCACCTATTCTTTTTCTCTTTTCTTAATCAAGACGAAGGCCTCTTCGAACATTGTCTTAACGTGGAGGAGCTTTTCCCAGCCGTTGTTTACGGCACGTTCCACGGCATATTTTTTCACGCACTCTAAGAAGCTAATGGATTGGCAATTTTTCTCCTCGTAGGCGTAGCGATAAAAGTCGTCGTCCATGGAAACAACTACACCTTCCCTTGCTGAATAATAGTAGATGGAGAGCAAAGCCAAGCAAAACACATGGTAGTGGCCACAGATGTAGGACGCGATGCTGGTGTCAGCTCTCCTGTCATAATTCAAACCGGTCAGATCCACCTCAACCACATCCACAGTTTTTTTACTCATACCTGGTCAAGAATACATCCACGGCGAGGTATATAAACTTTTTCGTTTTTTGTTTCTGCGAAAAAGAGAGAAAGAGAAAAACTGTTTTAGGGGTAAACCTTCTGGTCCATGAAATACAGGAAGAACAACAACATGTGGACGGCCCTGTTACTAGCCCATGGAAAGACGCTGGTGTCGAGGATATTGACTCCCTGGAACGCCAAGCTTTTTACGTCCTCCTTTGTCTCGAAGTGTAGCTCATTGCTCTTTATGACTGTGCGGTAGACAGGTATGTTTATCTGCCAGGGGCCCTTGCCCACGAAGAAGCTGTGGCGAGGAGGGAACACATTAAAGAGCAAGTGGTCCTTCCTGTCTTTCCACATCTTGATTGTCCCTGACTTATCGAAAACGTAATATAACTGGGTCCCGTTGAGGTTCTGCCTGTTGTAGACGTGGAAAGTATTTCCGTTTAAATCGACAAAGACGAGGAGGGTCATGTAGCGGTCGCTGGAGTCAGGTGAGACGAACTGGAAAGCTTTTATAACTTTCATGTTTCCACTTTGATCCCCACCTTTTAATACTGTTTCCATTTTTACCCGACGCCCCCTAGGGACAAATATAAATATGCGTGTCGAGTATATAAACGTTTCGCGGATACAAATAAGTGAAAAGAGAAAAAGAAAAAAAAGACTGCCTAGGCCTTTTCCTGTGCCACGGGGACCATTGCCTGAGTTTCCTGGACCTGAGCCCCTTGGGTAAGCGACTGTATCTCAAAGTAGAGATTGAGTGCATATGTGTAGACGTTATCGACCTCGTGGAAGAACTTCATTACCTCGGAGTCAGCCTCACGTAGCTTCTCTGCGAAGACGAAGCCGTAGGCGAGGCCATACCTTGTCCCGAGCACCTCATATTTCGCTTCGCACTTTGCAACCAGTCTGGACAGCTTGTCGATGTGGTATGGAACGGGCTTACCGAATATCCTCTTTACGCCCTTCTCCTTTGCCTCTTTCAGCATGTCGATGACGTCCTTTGCATCGAGGATCATGTCAGCTATGTCGCTGAATTTCTTGAAGACCCTGGGACCCGAATCGGGATTGTCTGGATTCTCTAGGATTACCTCGACACCATAGATGGTCTTGACGAGACCAGAGCCATTGTCACGTATGAATACCATCATGTCGGCGAGATATGCCCTTCTGTCCACCTCGACAATGGACAAGATCGTGGAGTCGTTTAACTTGATCCTAGGTATGCTCCAGCCCCTACTACGCAGATAACCGAAGAGGCCCTCTATCCTGTCAGCTAGCCACGAGACTGGATAGACGAGGTACTGCTCGAAGGTATGTAGAGCCCTGTGTTCAGCGAGCAGGATTGTCTCAGAGCCTGTGCTGTGGAGCCACTTTGCGACCCTGAAATGACCGTTCTCGTGGCTCTCTACGACTACCCTGTCCCTTTTTGAGCGATACGGCTTGAACTCGTTAAGTGCACGGTAGACGCTACTCATGCTTGCCACCCCCGTTTTGCCCGCATGGACACTTTTCGATGCCCGCCTGGATACTGAATTCTACACTGTATCCCCTCTTTTCGAGCTCCATCACTGCGTAGCCAAGAATGACCAGATCCACCGGATCGAAGCACTGGTCCTGCAAGACATCACTCTTAGCCCTGACGATGGCAAGGAGGTCTTGATCCGGCATTGTCCTGAATTCTTTTTCCAGATCTTTACCCAGACTTCCCCCAACCATTTTACCCCAACGCCCCCACGGGCGCATGCTGGGGCGCCAGTGGGCTATATAAAAGTTTCGCAGATATGTATAAGCGAAAAAGAGGGGAGAAAGAAAAGGCTACCCTACTGGATGCTGGACTGCCTTGTTTAGAGACGGGTTTTCCCGCTTGACGTAGATCTTGCCTTCTTTCGTTATCTTGACTGCTTGTGCATGTTTCGACTGTTTCTCCACCTCTTCTAGGAGGGCGTAGTCATAGAACAACGCCTCGGCAAACAGTTGCTTGACGCTCCTGTGGAGCCTCGGGACCGTGTCCCACGCAATGCTGAGCCAGTCGGTGTATATGAAGCCCCCTCGAGGCCATACTTTTCTCCGTAGGCAATGTAGAAGTGCCTGTTGTCCTCGTATAGGCTTTGCAACTCACTCAATATTATTGAGAGCGGTCCTGTCCTCCTCGTTTTTGAGCCTCAACAGGATATTGTATGTCTCGGCGAGCATGTTGTCGATGTCGCGATATAAATGGAATAGACCTAGGTTTGGATAGTCCCTCAATAGAATTACTTCGTAGCTCATGGCCATCTCCTTTGAGCCGAACGCCCTAGAAAAGCTCATACTCTTGGCGTGATATGTTTTTCCTTGAACCCTCGCAAACACGTGTGAATTATACTCGAAGAGGTGTATCCTTGGGAGCTCCCACTCTTTGGTGAAGTATTGAAAGAAATCATTCAAGAGTGGGATTACATGGATATTTGGATGAAACTCGTATTGCTCGGAACGTTCCCAGACACTATGCTCCGCTATTACATCACTTTCCGAGCCTCGAATATGGAGCCACTTTGCGACCTTCTTTACAGTGTCCTCCTTAGCATCTATGACGACCCAGTCCTCAAAGCCTTTCGAGGCCAAGGAGACTGGTCTTAGATCCACAACTGCACGGTAAATCTTATACGCATAACCATTCATTCCTCATCACCCTTCTCGATAACAAGGACTTGCCTATAACTGACCCTGTATCCCCTCCTCTCGAGCTCGCTTATCGCATATTCCCTTATCAAAATATCTAGGGGACTGAAGCTGTCATTGTTGATTACGTCGTTCTCTACTTGTGCCCAATGAATGAGTTCCTCATCTGTCATTTTTTTGAAGTCCTCAGGACTTTTAATTTCTCCCATTTTCCCACTCATTCCAACCCGACGCCCCCTAGGGGCAAGAAAAGATGTGGAGAGGAGCCTAATAAACCTTTCGCGGATATATATCTGCGAAAAGAAAAAAGGACCTACTCCACGCAGGCTTCAGCCTTTTCCTGCAACTCCTTTATCTTTACCCTCAAAGCCTGCATGAGCTGATTCCAAAGCTCCTGTGCCTTGTCGTATCTCTCCTTTGAATACACGGGAGGATAGATTGGCTTCATCTGTGTCGTGAGCTTGGCAGTGAGGCTACGGTTGTTTACAGTGTATTTGACTACTATGACCGAGGCATAGTATATCTCGCTTATGATGAACTTGTATTCTATCCCTGTAGCCTTGTCGAGGAGCTTGTCGAATGACTTCTTGACGTCTGGATTGTCCTCGAAGGTCATTGCCTTGAGGAGCTGGAAGGCTTCTTGTGAAACATCGAGCTCTAGGTCCCCAAAGAAGACCTTGAACTTCTCGGATGAGCTCATTCGTTACCCCCCTCCAGTTGTTTCAAGACTTCGGGACATGACTTAGAGACTTTGTCGATCACGTTACTGCACTCCTCATACTTTGGCTCTAGGTCTTGTAGCTGACGAGCAAGCGATTCTGCAACGTGGAATGCCAATGCGTCACGCAAAGCCTTTCCAGCCTTGTTTCTTTGGGCATTGAAGAACCGTGATACGTATTCCCTCTCACCCAAGGAAATTCTGTCAGCGACGCCAAAATTAGGGAAGCTCGATGGATACACCTTTACGAGGACCGAGACATAGAAGAAGTTGAGGCTACTTGGATCGATGGATGGCAGGACCTCGAAGGTAATGTCTGCAACGACCTCATTGACAGTGTAACCCGCCTGGAACAACTCGCCTGCAAGCTGGTGGACCTTTTCGTCTATCCTCTTGAGGAAGTCTGGAAAGTCGTGATTGAGGATTAAAAACAGGGCAGTCTTCTCCTCCTCGCCCAACTGGAGGTCCCCAATGTAGGGTATGTGGGCTTGATAATGGAGACTCCTCTCGATTTCTACCTCATTTAAATTTAAGATGCCGACCACCCTAACGTTTGTCTCGTTTGTCTCATTCATTCCGACCACCCCAGCCATGTATCTTTGGCGACAGGGGTTATATAAACCTTTTCGTTTTTCCTTGAAACGACAAGAGCGTCTTGAACGCCTGCCATTCTATCCGTCACGCATATATTTTAATTGATAAGGGTAATATTGATACACATGACCAAAGTGAAGGAGATCGTGAAGACCGACGTGGACAACGTCACTGTGGATTTCTCGAGCCTAGGCGTGAACGAGTGCATAGCCGTCTACTTTTCGGACACTGCGACAGCGATAACCATCTGTAACGAGGGGGACGGCTTGTTCAGGGTAGAGAAGAGGCAGGTCCTGAAGGGGTAACCAAAAGGCATTGGCTTTGGGCCACGTCATCGGGCCCATGACTTGGGACGAGAGTCAAGCATAAATACTTGTTCGTTTTTCTATGGAACGATGGACATGGACCCTGAGAGGATGAGGCTGATTTCGGAAGCATGGATACGAGCCAAGAAAGCTTTTGGAGAAGATCTTTGGAGCGAGCTGACCCCAGAAATGAGGCTATTCTATGTAAAAACGACATTGGAGTTCATGGAGGAGAACCATGAGGTGGAACCAGACGTGTTCACGCTCCTAGAGCTCGCAAGAAACGAGCTTGATCGGGTAATGGAGCTTGAAAAGAGGGCGAAGCTGATGGTGCTGGAGGCAAAGGCGACCGTCTAGATGTCCCCTTTTTTGTTTTTTCGTTTTTACTTTAATCGAAGCACTTTTATATTTTCCAGCCCGCTATACACACATGATTTCGGCAAAATATCTGAAAAACCCCAAAGGAGTGAAACCTATGAATGAGGAAGACAGGGTTAGTGAGGCAACAATTGGGGACCTGATAAGCTTCTCGAATGGGCTTGAGCTGAAAAATCCACGCTTCAACTGCTACATCTTTACCAGGAGTAGCTCCCAGCCAGACGTGTTTCTGCCCCCAGACGTGGTCAGGATGCTCGAGGTTATAACCGCGGGCTACAACTTTGGCGTAGGTATAACCAGAGACGGGAAGATAAGGATAAGGGTATTTGTTGGAGACAGGACGGGAGAGTTCCTCGTAGACTTATTGGGGCTTAAAAAAGTCATGAACGTCTACGTTGTAAAGGACTGCAGGGCCAACACGAGGATAATAGAGGAGCTAAAGGCGAGACTGGGGTGATGACCATTGAGACCTATCTTTTTCGTTTTTCATTGAATTGAATAGGCTTATATATTTCAAGGACATACTTATGCCGACCAGCCATGGGGCTAGAGAGTCTGGTCCAGATGAAAAAGGTAAAGATGGAGAAAAAGATTGTCCTGCCGACCCTGAGGATTCCAGTGAGAGTTAAACCCAACTATGTTATCTACTATGAGCTGGTCATGGGAGTCATAGATATTCTCGAAGACACAGAAAGGAGCCCCGACGGTAGCATAGAGGGGTGGGTTACGCTTACCTCGGACATGGACTGGACGCTCGTTGACACCTACCTATTCAGGGTTGAATCGCTTGTTCCTCCAAAGATATTTTTGAGCAGGACGAGGTGGATCTATATCGACGACCACTGGGAGGCGCTCTTTACAGATGTATACAGCAACATCGACGATGCTACCAGCACGTGCTACTGCTATACGCCAAACGAGCGTGACTGCACTTGTGGAGCAAAGATTGGAGAAGATGACTGACCCTTTTTTTCTTTTAGCCGTTTTTCCAATTCTTCCTATTCGTTATTCCTTGGAATGAAAAGGCTTTTATATCTCCGTGGATGATTCTATACCGACCGGGCATGAGGCAGATAAAACGCAAACCTAGGACAAGAATAATTGGGATAGACAAGAGAATTGTAACCCCGGTTTTAAGGATACCCGTGAAGCTGATGGGTTCTTATACGCTTTACTATACACCAGTCAAGGTTCAGGGAGGCCTTGGGACCGAAGACGACATAAGAGTCGCTCCGAGATCGCCAGTGATACCAAGTGCCTCGGATCTAGTAATCACAGGCGTGATAAAGATTAAGGGTAGAGAGGGAGACATTGTCGATGTGTATCAGGTCAGGAGCGAAGAAATTGTATTCCCGCCTAGATTCTTTTCAAGCAGGACGAGGTGGATCTTTAAGAACGGGCTTTGGACAGCAGTCTTTACACATGTATTCAGCAACGTGAACGGTATTACCGACGTGTGCTACTGCTACACGCCAGACATCCATGAATGTGACTGCAGAGTGGAGACAGGAAAAGAGGACTAACCCCTTTTTCCCTTGATCCGTTTTTTCCATTTTCCTTTTTTTCGTTTTTCCGTTAAGCGAAAATGTTTTTATACCGCCCCAGCGTGTATTGTCTTGACTAAACATGAGTCAACAAGAAATTGGAAAAGAGGTTACTTTTAGCGGTGAAAAAGCACTTAGAGAGTTCTTTGTGGCCTGTAAAGAGATAGCTGAGTTCAAGACAACTAGGAAGGGGAACGTGATTTACCTGCATGTCGCCTCCATAGAGAAGTTGTCGGGCTACCTAGAGAACCAGAGGCTACGCATAGACTTCGCCACAGACGGGGATAAAACAGCATTCAGGATAGACGTGAAAGAGCCGATAACGATGGACGACGCAACGTTTTTCGGCTTCTTTGCCGATGCGTTAGGACATTTAATTCAACCAGACGACAGCAGGCCCATGGATTTGAGGCAGGGAGAGGCGTGGTTTAGGACGAAGAGGCTAAGCGTAGCCGTGATTGACGACGCATTGTCGATAATTGCGAGACATTGGGGCACGAGGCTCTACAAGTGCCACGGAGAAATAAAAACAGGCACGCTTGAGATAAGCTTTGAGCCGTATATGAGAAACATGAGGTTCATTGTGAAGGGTAAACTAACGGTAAGGAAGATGCGGAAGATTAGGGAGCTGGTCCGGGCATTCGAAGTGATTTAGCCCTCTCTTCTTTTTTCTGTTTTTTGTTGTTGGGATAGGAATTTATGTATTCGTGGAACGAGTATAACAGCATGGACAAGCTGAGGGCAGTGAGAGAGTCGATTGTTAGAAAGGTATGCATAGACGAGGGAGAGGTTCTCGAAGAAATCGGTAGGAAGTGCAGGGAGGTGTCTGACTACAGGGTGGTGAGGTATGGCAACAAGTTCTACATTAGGGATGCAGAGGCAAGCTTCTTGATGCTCAGCAGGGGCAGGGTGTCAAGCGGGAGGGTAGGAGTAGAGTTTCTACACAACAGCGGGAGGCTAGTCTTCAGCGTGGATGTGAAGAAGACGCTCGGCGAGAGGGACGTGTTGTTTACGGCTACGCTGATAGACGCAATAGCGAGGCTGGTCCACGAGGGACACGTAGAGACAGCCAAGATACCCGACACGGTTTTCATGGAGCTGGAAAAGGCTTGGAGGATAAAGAGGAACAAGAGATACACGAGGATAATTGCTGGACCTGGACACGGGAACGAGGCTGGATACTACCTTTTCCACGGTGATGTGAGGACGTCGAAGTTCCTGCTATCGTTTAGGCCCCACAGCAGACACGAGATGCTCTTCAGTATAAGCAATAGAGTGGACGAGATATATGTGAGGAAGATAGAGCTCTTCATATGGAGCATGAGCATGGTCTAACGTTTAAGTGTCGTTTTTCCTTTTTTTATTTGTTTTTCTATGAAGCGAAATTCTTTGATGCGACCTTCTCGACCAATAACGTTCCTCTTTTTTCAGGAGGGGAGGGGCGGGAAAGGCTTTTTAGATGCCCCCACGCTTATACCCCGTGGCAAGGTGTCCTTACTGCGGAGCGGAAGTGTCAAGGCTGTTTTTCGAGAAGAGGATACTCTACACAGTGAAGCTCACAGAAAATCGGCTAATATACAGCGAGAAGGGGAGAGAAGCGACGTATAGGTGTCCCAACTGCTGGAGCGTGATAGCTAGGAGCGAGGAAGAGGCAGAGAGGTTCCTGCGCACACACGAGAAGCTTACAAGACTAATTAGAGAGAGCGAGGAACCCAAGACCAAAGTAGACAACGTGGAGCAAAAGACCGCACAGATACGGCAACAAGCACAGACACAGACCGCTCAACAAGTATACAACCCTGAGAAACTCACATTGAAACAGAAAATACTCAAATTCGGCCAAGAATTTGTATCTGTTGTAACTTTCACATTCCTAACAAGAGAGTTGCAGGAAAGGATAGAGGTGCTAGATAAACTGATACAGTTTTACAGAGGCAACCAAAACATAATCCTATCGCAAAAACAGTTACAGATAGCTCGAGATTACTTCGACCCTGAGAAACTCGCATGG
>Ga0080005_155462_pt1 | contig 22571 bp, 28 predicted proteins | sample JossMetagenome_2_FD_69208 | JGI IMG/M metagenome (GOLD analysis project Ga0080005, IMG submission 69208) | Hot spring sediment microbial communities from Joseph's Coat, Yellowstone National Park, USA - JC3_ASED (SPADES assembly) (version 2) | ecosystem: Environmental > Aquatic > Thermal springs >...
TCCTCTCCTCAACATACGGCTTGGTGAAGTCTGCCTTACCCACCCAGTTCCTCATCCTCATGTTGAAGAAGGAAACCCCCTCCTCACCCCTATTAACCACTACAGGATCCCACCCCGACTCAAGGCTAAATTCATCGGCTATGCCGCCAAGTTGCCTTGCGTGTTCGTAAAGCCCCTCCACGGCTTCATTACCAATAACCCTGCCCTTGGTGTAGTCCAGGTGTATCCTGTACTCGCAAAACCTCAACTGGGTGGATAGTTGATTGACCATTAGGAAGAGTACCCCGTGCTTAAGTCTCGGTACCCTATGCACCTCCCCACCCCACTCTAAGTACGCTTCATTATTATCAATCCTTAGTACAGGTACATCACTTAACCTCATGGTGACTTACCGTTAGTTAATGCTTAACGCCTAAAACACCTAGCCCATACCAATGCCTAACCATGTTACCCGCAGGGTAATAAGGTAAGTAATCATAACCATGTTCATTTACCGTAGGTTGGCGTATCATGATCCCGCGGCCTAGTTTCAATATGTTGAAGAAAAACATATTAATTAACTCATCTAATGTCTCCTTAATGTTCACGAATCTTTCATTCGTTAAATGGTGTTTAATGTGCAATCCTTTATCATAACTCATGGTAATGCCCCTCCCCTTATTCATACCACCTCCACTACAATAGATGAAGTGGGTTATTTAAATTAAGCGTATCTTCATGTATACTTAAAGGCATAACTCACACAACCAATTGGTATAAAACGCTTCCGCTGTTAAATCTTAAATACATTATGCGTATCTGCGGTTATGGCTGGTGGGGGTGTTGATGAAGGTAGGAGGAACTTTCTTAAGGCTATGATTATAGTGGCTGGGTTAAGTGTATTCGTCGGCATGTTACGTGGTCTTGAGGTTTTAGTACCGCCTAAGGTGGGGATTGAGGAATTCCCAAGGCTACTACTTGTTGATGAGAGGGGCAACCCCATTAAGGCATCTAGCATACCAGTTAATGGTAGGCAAATTGCCCTATTCCCATATCCACTTAACAATGAACCTAACATGCTGCTTAACCTGGGTGATGAAAACGGTAAGCCTGTGGAGGTTCCACCAATCACTGTTGTGATACCACAGAATGGGGTCTCATACGAGTTTCCAGGTGGTGTTGGGCCAAGTAGGTCGATTGTAGCCTACAGTGCCATATGTCAGCACCTTGGGTGTACCTTCCCCGAGTTAACCTTTTACCCACCTGGCGTTAAGGTTATGACCGCTAATGGACCAATGGATAAGATAATCTACTGCCGCTGCCATGGCTCAACCTTCGATCCTTATCGCGGCGGTGCCGTGGTTACTGGCCCTACCGTGAGACCCTTGCCGGCTGTTGTTCTTGAGTGGGATCCAAGCACGGATGAGCTATATGCCGTGAAGATGATAGGGCCGGTGATATATGGTCATCCAGGCTTCAGCAATCCAACACTGGACACTGTTAAGAACCCAACGGGAGACCTACAGGGGGGATCACCAGCAGGAGTAGCAACAACGGTGGTTAAGTACTACAGTAACCCCATACTGTAAGGTGGTGATATGGGTGAGTGTAGTTTCTGGGATTGGATTACGGATACCCTTCACTTAAGGGATTTACCATTCATGGCTGCGCCAAGCCTCATGTTCAATGTAAGGTATTGGTTTGGGACCATAGCAGTGGCAGCGTTGGCATGGCAAGTGTTAACTGGGTTAATATTACTACTTTATTATCAACCCAGCAACGCCTACGGCTCAACAATGGCTATAATACACAACGTCCCCTTCGGCTCGATACTACTCTCAAGCCACCTATACGGTGCATACGTAATGATACTTGCAGCCTATGTCCATGGCATTGACGTGTTCCTCAGGGGTACTTACAAGAAGTCTGGGGGTGCTCAGTGGGTGTTGGGTGTCTTACTGTTTGTATTAACCTTAGGTGTATCCTTCATAGGATATTCCCTAACTGGTGATGTGTTAGCAACCGATGCTGTTGATGTTGGTAAAGGCGTACTTACGGCATTAGGCTTACAATCGCTAATACCGGTGTTTTTCGGTAATGGAACGCAACTTGACTTATTCACAAGGTTGCTGGGTTGGCACATAATAGTTGCCGCTGTAATAATACTCCTCTTCATGCTCCACTACCCGAGGGTGGGCTATAGGGTGCCGGCTATATCGAGGAACAATGACCTTACAATCAAGCCTTGGTGGCCGAGGAACCTCATATTCACATTAGCAGTGACCCTCCTAACCTGGGGCGTAATTCTGCTGATACCGTCAATACTAGCAGTACCACAGGTACTGGGTAAGGTACCGATCCTGTTCTCACCATACCCAGGTCCATCACTAACTAGCCCACAGGCCAGCAGTATACCTGCCTACCCGCCGTGGTTCTTCCTCTTCCTGTACAAGATGGTTGACATGCCATTCGGCTTAACGGTAAACGCGGTAATGGGGATCGTAATACCCCTCGTGGCGCTTTTAATAATACCAGCCCTAGATAGGGGCAGCTCACCCCACCTGCTTGATAGGCCATGGGTGACCGCATTGTTCATAACCGGGCTAATCTGGGTTATTGAGTTAAGCGTATGGGGTGCAGTACAACCTGGCATACCCGTTAAGCCTACGTGGTTCGCAGTGGTCATAATACCCCCAGTCTTGGTATCCTTTGGAGGCGTCTATGTTGCACGTAGACGTTGGATTAAGGTTAAGGGGCGTATAGCCAGTTTCACTACTAGAGGCGTAAAGTTTAGTCTAAGTAAAAACACGGCTGTGGCATTAGGCTACTCAACATCAATGATAGCCATAGTTGCAATAACCGCATCCTTCGCCCTGAACCCTATTTCAGATGGCCCATATGTAGGCGTGATGTGGGGTATAGCCTTAATCTCACTAGCAGCCTCATTGATGGTGTACTTATACGTAGAGTACCTATAGGTTAAAACCCTAAAACCCGATTAAAAACATGGGTGATTGCAGTGGGGTTGAATAGGATTAGGGTTTGGAATGAGGATGGGGTTGGGGTTATAGCCATTGATAATGGCCCCGAGAACCAAATCACCGTTGACGTAATGGCCCAGTTAATGGAGGCCCTAATGGCGGCCAACCAGGACTCGAATGTAAAATGGGTTGCCTTAACGGCAACTGGTTCAGCCTTCTTCACGGCTGGGTTTGACTGGGGTTCCCTAGGGGAGGATTACGACTCGGTTAGGGAGTTTGTGAGGGTTTTTAAGGCCCTGGTGTCCCTCATGGTGACGCTTGATAAGCCTATAATAAGCATCCTGAACGGCTCAGCGGTTGGCATGGGCCTTGAATTGGTGCTGCTCAGCGACTTAACCATAGCGCCACCTGACGTCTACCTATGCTACCCAGAGGGTTCCGTGGGTGTTCCGCCAGCCTTCTCAATGCCTATCATACAGGGTAGGCTGCCTAAGCCGCTTGCCATTAGGCTGCTTTCAGGTGAGCCAATAACACCGGTGGAGGCTGAGGGGGCTGGTTTACTTAAGGTTGTGCCTAGGGGTAACCTGTTCGGCGACGCCAAGTCCATGATAATAAGTGTTAGGGTTAATGCACTAATGCGGAGGCTGATGAATAGGGAGGTTAGGTTAAGCATGGATGAGGCTGAGTCCGTGCTCGTAGACGCATTAATGTCTAGGTGCCTAACCCACACCTCAAGGGATGAATTAATCAAGGCTGTTAAGGAGGCTAGGGGCAGGTGCAGGGGCAGGTACCACGCATAGCGCTCACCCCAGTGGCCCTAAACCCCCATTGATTAAATTAACTATTTCGAATTTACCTGTAAGCCTTTCCACGGGAACGGAACCGTGGAACCTGAGGCGGAATCACATGGAACTTAGATTATCCTTTTAAACAAAACAAACAATGAGACCTGTATGAGGTCTTGGGTAATAGCCGTGGTGGTTGTGGTGTTGGCGGTGGCCGCGGTGGTGGGATACCTCAGCCTAACCTACGTTAAACCGGCATCAGTGTATGTTTACATGAGTGATAAGCCTACGCAGATACAGCACCTTTACATTACCGTATCATCGATAATGCTTCATAATGAGGCAAGCGGCCAATGGTACACCTGCAGTAACTCAACAATAAGCCTTGACCTAGCCCAGTTAACATCAACATCGCAATTGGTGGCCAAGTGTAGCCCACCCAATGGCACCTATAACTTAATATTCCTCAGAATATCAAGCATCAAGGCTGTGGTTAATGGGCAGACGTACGACTGCACGGTGCCCAGTGGCGTAGCCAAAGTACCCCTTGAACCCCAACCCATTGTAATAAATGGCACAGTGTACAACATAAATGTAGACATGGGCATGGTTAACAACGTTAACCTAACCGGGAACGGCAGGTGCATAGTGAAGCCGGTGGTAAAGGTGACAACATCAAAGCGTTAAATATCTACATTATTCCACTCTCCTTTAAAATCAATTACTTAGGTTTTTATGCCCATAGACTGTTTAAGGGAATCATGGGCAATGCTTCCCGTTATACCTCCCTAGTGAAGTCGTTGATTGGGTTGCCTGGTCGCTAACCGATAGAGGCGCCTTCACCCATATATGACCCTCTCCTCGCTTTGGGGGTGGGGTTTCGTTGTGGGGTCTTGGTTGTTACCCCTCTTTGGGGTTGCTAAAAACCCTAATAGAGCCAGTATTCACAAACCCATCCCACGTAGTGGGCAACCCCACTCTAGAAGGGGCGGGACTTAACCATTATGTCACAGCGGTATTTATAGGCTCACCATAATTTAAAGCCTTTCATACTTCTTCCATTAATGCGGCTTAAAGATACAGCAGTTAGTGCCCTCGCCTTGAATCTTAGCCTAGTATTAACTTAATTAATTAATTGATAGATCTCAGGAGTAATGGATGTTAATGTGTACTACTCATGATAATCTCTTGAGTCTTCTTAACCATTTTCTCTATGTTTGATTGCCTTACCTTAATGGCGTTTGCGTCTAGTTTTGTCTCGTGAAATCCCCATACGTGTAGGTAATTTGCCTCATCCCAAGCCACCCTAAACCATTCGCCAAGCCTCTCGTTTATTGCCTCCACTGCCTTCTCCAGTTCAGCTACAGTCCACCTACCCCTCTCATTAACCTTATTAAGCACTGTATCCAACTTGTAATGAATAGTCAACGCCTTAATAGCCTCCTCCGTAGCCTTGTAAAGCTTCTCACTGGCCTGAACAGGATCCTTATCAATCAACCCCTTACCCTCCTCAAGGAACATTACAGCTAATTCCATATGAGCATCAGCCGTGATTTCAGGATCCAGGCCCAGGTGCCTTGAAATTAGATCTACTAAGTAGGATTCTGGTGGTTCAATACCTCTCCCTTTAAGTTCCTCAGCTAGTCTCTTAGGGATGGTTATCGTGTACATTGGGTTGGTATTGTTGTTTGATTAATGCTTTTAAAGCTATGCTTAACGTTAAATTAAGGTTTCGTTGAGGTGTGTTGCATGCCAGGTAATGTGATGCATAGCCTAGTGAGGGCTGTGGTGCTTGATGAGCCGATTAACCTAGGGCCTGATGTTGTTGAGCTAGCCAGGTTGAATAAGGTCCTCCTTCACGTTCTCAGGGTTGCTAACCATGATGGTGAGTTAAGGGTATCCCAGGAGGATAGCTTAAGGAGAGTTATTAATATTGTTGCTGAGGTTGAGGATGCCTTGAGCGGCATAGAGCACGCCTTCATAAAGCTCATTAAGCCCATTACCTACGTGCCGGCTGACGTTGACGTTCTGGTTAAGGGTAGTCAAGCGCCGCTAGCCACCTCAAGGCTAATGACGCTTGGCTACAAGGTTCTGGTACATGAACCATACACCATAACGCTGGTTAAAAATGGCGTTAACGTTGATCTATATACGCACCCATCAGCAGCCAACCTGGTTTACATTAGAGGTGAGGAGCTATTGAACTCAAGAGTTGAGGCGAATTTTAACGGTGTTAGGGTGACCAGTATTAATGAGGATTACGAGGTGGCTTTAACCGTGCTTCACGCAATCTACAAGGAGGGTATAGTGACCCTCAACGACTCAGCCACAGTCTTCAAGTGGCTAAATGATGATTCACTTAAACTATGTGCTAGGTTAAAGTGTATACATGCCCTTGGTTTAACGCTCAACGCCATGCTGCTGTCCATTGAGGGGCAATTAAGGCTCCCATACAAATTACCCATGGGCTACTGGGCGGTTAAGCTACTAGGCAGGGTAATCGGCAATACGCAGTATACGCCATCAATCCTACAGGGCATTAGGCGGATCAACGATCCCAGATTCATAATGCAGTTGGTCAATAGGATCACAAGGATAAGCTACTGAGAATTTAAATAAGCTCCTCACCCTGAGAGGTAAGACTTCTCGAAATCTTAGGGTTAACCCATTTACCAATACCGCCATGTGATTCAAGTAACCATCACATGCAAGGTTATCTACATAAAAATGTTTAAAGTTTAACCTAGCTAAGGAAACACTTATTTAGTAGTACCCAATTTAACCCTTGAGGAGGAAGCAATGTCTGTTGATTTGAGGGGTTTGTTGTTGAGGTTGCTTCGTGAGGATGAGGAGTTTAGGTTGGCTGTTATGGGTTTGCTTGGTTATAGTGATGTTAAGTCTTCTGTTGATAGGCTTGTTGAGGCTGTTAGCGAGTTAACGAAGGCGGTTAAGGCTCATGATGAGAGACTGGCGAGACTGGAGAATGCTGTTGAGGAATTAACAAAGGCAGTTAGGGCTCATGAGGAGAGGCTAACGAAGGTGGAGGATAGGTTAACTAGGCTTGAGAATGCGGTTGAGGAATTAACGAAGGCAGTTAGATCACATGATGAGAGGTTAACTAGGCTGGAGGGCGCAGTAGAGGAGTTAACGAAGGCAATCAAGGCACATGAAGACAGGTTAACCAAGGTAGAAGATAGACTAACCAGACTAGAAAACGCAGTAGAGGAGCTGACGAAAGCAGTTAGGTCGCACGAAGAAAGACTAGCGAAGGTGGAGGAAAGATTAACGAAGGTGGAGAATAGGCTGACTAGGCTAGAGAGGGCAGTCGAGGAATTAACAAAAGCGGTTAGATCACATGAAGAGAGGTTAACGAGGATAGAGAGGAAGATGGTTAACGTGGAGAGGAGACTTAGTAGGATTGAGAGGACTCTTGATAACATCACCATTAGTCTTGAGGATGAGGCTAATTACATGGTTCAGTATCTGCTTAAGCAAAGGGGTATTGTTGTTAAGACTAGTGGCATATTCTTTGACTCTAAATATGAGTTCGATATATACGGTGGTGATGGTGATGTTACGGTTATTGGTGAGGTTAAGTCTAGGGCTAGCCCGAGGACTGTGCAGAGGCTGGTTAATAAGGTTAGGAGGGTTATGGGGAAGTGGCCGGAGAGGTTTAAGGGCAAGGTGATAATAGTCCTGTACTGCCTAAGGGCACTACCGGGCACTGTTGAGGAGGCTGGGAGGCAGGGTGTGTGGCTGATGGAGGATTTAGAGGAGAAAACGAAACCGAATATTTAACGGGCCAGTTGCTTAACCGTTAATTGAAGTGCTGAAGCTTTACCTAGTGATAATTTTGTAAATGACCCTAAGCCTCTGCTGCGCAGATTCTTGACGGTTACGTTAAGGTTGCTATTACTATGGCAATTGCTATTACGCCTAGGAGCATCGGGATGCCCATGATGCCGCTCGCGTTCCCACGCCACGTCTCAATGGTTAGGGTTAGGATGAAGTTACCTGGCTGAAGTGCGTATAGGCAGGTTAAGTAACCCACCAGTAGGAGGGCTAGTGGCGCCAGGACGTCGAGCGCTATGAAGCTTAACCTACCCACACCAAGCCTCCTCCTGTAGGATGCCGTGAGTAGTATGGCTACTATGTAGGTCATAGCCAGCATAACCATGGTTATGATAATCCCCCATACCGCCGACGCCATTGCGTGGGCCGCCACGTAGGTATCCCATTCACAACCCACGTAACCGGGCCTACACAGTGGTTGAACTGCGTGGAGGGCGTATTGAAACACCTGCTGAGGCACTGGGGCATTTGATGTGGAGAATACGTTGGTTAGGGCCCAACTGGTAAGGGACTTGGGCACGGTCAACAAGCCCCTCAGCGCAATATACTCGCCGCCAATGAGCGCTAAAACGAGGTATATAACCCCTTCCCACCTCCTCATTAAATAACGAAACAGCAACACCCCTTAAAAGCTTACCAGCCGCATGCGCATAGCGTTAGGTAATGACTAAAGGTTGATGAGTGGAGGTCTTTATAAGTTGCGTTACCAATGGTTGGTAACGTTAATGTGCAGTAGTGCTTTGGGTATCGGCTTAAGTTTTCATGCTCCTCTTCAATTCCTCAAGCTCCTTCTCTAGTTGCTCACTCCACCTGGTTCTCCCCCTTAACGACTCCACCTGCTTCACTATCTCGGCTATGAGCTCCATCGTAGCCCTTGCGGCCTCCTCCCTACTCCTGAATTTTGAGAGCGCCAGGTCTGGGTCTGGGCCATTGTACTGGTAGTCGTGTAGGTTCAAGGCCCTATCAGTCCACGCCGATATGCCCGTATATCCAATGTCGCTTAGCATTAGCGATAGCTGCATTATTCTAGTTGTCGGCACCCTCGGCACTGCAGTGGATTCAAGCCACCTCCTCTCCTCATCCGCCTTAACCATTGCCCTTAATTTACCCAGTTCAAGCCTGAGTAATGCAGCCATTAGGGCTCTCCATGCTTGAAACGCCCTGCCAGCGGCATTCCTAACGAGACCCTTACTGAGGAACTCTAGGGCTAGCCTCGACTCAACCAAGGCCTCAAGAAGCCTAGCCTCCACGTAGGACTCATCGGTTGGTTTAGGTAGCGGCCTCTCGATGAACTCCACGCCTTAAGTGGCTTTGTAGGCTTAAAAGGATTTGCCTAAGCCCACATGGGTATTGAACCATGTCTCAAGCCAGTGTTAATGATGACCCTTGAGGTGGTGCCTATTGCAGGACCTCCTCCAGTGCCACTAATTCCCTGTTGTTTTCAATGAGCCACACCTTTAATTCCCTGGCCCTTTGCCTTGCTGATGGGTCTGCTAACATTGTGTAGAGGACTGGCACTAACCTACCCGATACCTTGTCAGGCCGCCTGTGCTGTAGCTCCTGGGCTCTGTGGAGTACGTCCTCCACTATGCCTGCGCCGGCCCTAACCTTGGCTTCACCGGCTACTGTTATTGAACCGGCGTTGCAGTATATGTCGAGCTCGTAGGAGTTGTCAACCCATAGATGCTCGGCTACGCACCTGTAGCCCCTTTGCCCAAGTAGGTATGAAACCCAGTCGCGGGCTGACTCCTCAATATCCAGTGTTAATCTTTCAAACTGCTCCTTAGTGGCCATACGATTCCTAATATCCTCAATCTCGCTCCTAATGCCTTCAATTTCCTTCCTAAACTCCTCCCTAGTAACCATTCGACTTTTAATATCATCAACCTCCCCCCTAATATCAGTAACCTCCTTTCTAAGGTTTTCAACTTCACTCCTAATGCCAGCAATCTCCCTTCTGATGCCTTCAGTCTCTTTCTTGAACTCCTCCTTAGTGACTATTTCCTCCCTTAACCTCTTCACTGCCTCCTCTAGGTCTTGCCTTGTCACTACGTTTAAAGGCACGGTTATTGCGCTGGCTATTGCCTCGGCTAGCCTTAACCTGGCCTCAGGGTTTTTCGTGATTAAGTCGACAATAGCCTCAACAGCCTTACCATCACCCCTCAACGCATCGAGAAAAACATCCCTAATGAAAGCTGGGTCACTACTAGCAACCTCCCTCAAAACCCTCTTAAAAACCTCAACATCCACAAACAAAAACAACATTAAATAATTAAAAACCTAACGCTGCATTGTTACCGTGCCTATGGGCTTGGCGGTAGTTTTAAATCCTGCTTGCGTTTTAATTACTTACTGGTATAATGGGTGAAGTAATTGGGAGGCTTATTGATGTGATGCATGGGAGGTTGGTGCCTCTTGAGGGGGGTTAAGTCAGTTATGGTTCACTTTAGGGATAGGGAGGGTGAGGTTGAGAGGTTTTATGCTGATGTGAGGAGGCTTCGTGGGGTTGTGACGCTTTATGGGCCACGTGGTGCAGGTAAGTCAACGCTCATGAGGTTGATGGGTGAGGGGATTAGGGAGGTGGGTGGTTTTGAGGATACGCTCTTTGTGCGTTACTCCTTCACGGAGGTTATGATTGAGGAGGCGCACGTAAGCATTCCCGGTGTTAATGAGGGTAGTGTGCGTGAGGTTCTGACCTCTTCCCCGCCTTAAGGGCGAGGGTTCCTTGGGGTCTTGGAGGTTACCCCTTTGATGGGGGCTACCGAATACTCTGGTTCCGCTGGGTTTAACAAAGCTATCGCTGAATCCCCACATAGTGGGGCGACCCCGCCATGAATAGCGAGGCTTGTCTGGTGTCAGCCGGACGCTGTTGAGGGTTACTTTAACCTCCTTGAGGAGGACATAATGATTTACCTGGGGATGCCGGGCTGCAGGTACCTATCTGAGTTGCCTAGGGAGCCGTGGGTTGGTGGTCGGTTTGCCTATCAAATCTCAGCCTACTATTGGGCTTTAAGAGCAATGATTGAGAGGGGTAGTGTCAACGTGGACTCCGATGACGTAATTAAGGTAATTAATAAGAGTAGGAACTCATCCTAACTCACGCTACCTCTCCATCTTTAGCAATTCCTTAATCTCCTCTCCTTAGAACATGATTGGTAACTAAGTTTGAAACTTCATAAATAAGGTTTACTGGGGCTTAGAGGTTAAGTATCGTGGCGTTTCCTAACATGTTCGATGCATGATTTAGCATACTCCCTTAGGATTTATATATGTGTGCTATTTTACCAATGCTGGATTCTGCGGTAATCATCATCCTGCTTAGAAGATGTGACTTAAGAATATTAGATCTGCCTGGTTTAATGCTCTTAATGGTAAATCAACCATATGAGGCGTGGTGTTAGTGGATTATTGCCTAGGGTATGTGGTGTAGTAGAATGTTTAATAACTCTCTTCTGAAAAATACTTAGTGGTTTATGGGTTTTGAACTTGCTAAGGAGGTTCTTGGGTATGCTAGGGAGGAGTTTGAGAAGGCCGTTAGGCTTAACGATATCCTCCTCTATAGGAATGCAGCGGATAAGGCCTTCCTAGCCTTAATCATAGCGGTCAACGCATATATAAGCGCCGTTGAGGGTGTGGAGCCCAGTAGCCACAGCGAGAGGAGGAGGATTTTGAGGAAGATTGGTAGGGAGGACTTGAGGGCACTCTACAGTGACCTCATGAAGACCCTACATGAGGAGGTGTTTTATGAGGGCATTTACCAACCTGACGAGGTGGAGTATGCAATAAGGAAGGTTGAGGAAATCATAGCAAGACTTAGGGAGGAGGTTGGAAAGCAGGTAAGGCGCTGATTATGAAAGTATTGATTTTACATAAGATGCTTATTAAAAAATCAAGTGCTAGTAGAAGTTGAGGTATATGGCACTTCTCAACATGCTTAATAACCAAACCCCTCATGATGTATCCCCTGCCTTCGCCAGGTTCACCACTAGCAAGCATGGCGATCCTTAACCTTAGGCAATGGAAGTAACCGCCTATTAATTTATCTCAAGAGAGGCGATGTTGCGTTTAATTCATGAGGGTGTTGAAAAAGACTTAAATGCCTTGCAACATGCTAGATCTTTGGCAGGTGTGGGTAATGAGTATTGCCATGGATCACTTGGATATGGCTAGGCAGTACCTTGACGAAGCATTTAAGCTTCTTGAGCATGGGGATCCCTTTGACGCTGCTGAGAAGGTTTGAGCCGCCGTTAGGCATGCCACGATAGCCTTAACCATGAGGGTTTTAGGGGAGGCAGCACCTTCGAAGGGGGTTTCATGGAGGTCGTTTGTTAAGGAGACTTTCATGAAGGCTGGCCTTAGTGAGGGGGAGGCATCTAGGTGGGTTGCATACTTCATAGATATTAGGAGCAGGCTTCATGGGGACTGCTTTTACGGGCTAACCTATGAGGAAGAGGAACACAAGCCACTCATGGAGGAGGCTAGGGAGTACATAAACCTCATTGACGAAATCTTGAGGAAAATGGAGCAAAGGCACGGTGAATCATCAACCCGTTAAGTGGTGAAGGTAAAAGTTGAAACCCCCTAATAGCATCAGTGGTAGTCCCTTAACCAGCCTCCCCGTCACTGGATCCACCCTGAAGCCCATCTGCTCTAACGCCACAACACCAATTAAGGGCGTTGTACCCCTGGGCCTCACTATGACGTAACTCGCCGCTGTCCCATCCTCCACCTGGATAACCGCCAATGCCAGCTTCACCCTCTCCCTACCAGTGGCTGTCTCGGCTTCAACCTCACCATGGATGGGTAGACCAAGCCCCTCAACAACATCCTCTGGCAGGGCGGGGAAGGCCGCTCCGGTGTCTACTAATGCCTTAAGGTTAACCCTCCTAACACCCTCTAACTCACGCCTTCCTTGGGTGAACTCCGTGTAGTCGATGGGGTTGTGGAAAACCGCATCAACGTAAATGTGCCCCAAGGCGCATCATCCGTATTCGCCTTAGACGCAGAAATGCTACACTTCCCCTGAGCCTACCTGTGGCTGGGTTTACTTCCAAGCGAAGTGGCTTAAGTATTGCAACGCCTATAAGCGGAAAGCCCACGTCCTTCAATACCAGCATGGGTGCAGCCCTTCTCCTGCTCGTAATCCCAATAACCCCGGTGTATTCATAAGGCTCCACAGGGCCCTTAGTAGTCGGCACGGTACTTCTACCAGTTATGGGTGGTTGAAGCTCCTCGGCAATCCTCCTGGGGATTACGGTGTCGATGGCTCCTGTATTGACAAGGGCCTTAACAGGTATGCTTCTATCTGTAAACGAAGCCCCAACTCAAACGTGGCCCACTCTTAATTCACCTTAGTTAATATATTCTGCTTCCTTTAAATCTTACTATCTTAAGCATGGCAATTGCTGCCTGTTAACATGCCTAGCATCACCTCCTCAGCCATCGCCAGTGTTACCCTGCATCTGAGTAACCTTTTTCGCTAGATTGACCCCAGCTCTATTAGGATATTTTAGTAACCCCGTAGTAGGCGGGGTAACAACCAAGACCCCCATGGTGAAGCCCACCCTTCAAGGTGGGGAGGAGGTCATGTGGGCTTCGATGTGCTTGTAGGTGGAGACTACATGGTCGCTTCCAAGTCTTGCCTCATGAAACCCCTCCACGTGTAGGACCCATGCTGTGTGCCACCAGTTGCGAATATCCTCACCGAAACTCTTAACTAAGGCATTAACGGTTTTAAACAGCGGCTCCGTGCTTCATCTATCAATCTTCTTGGTTTCCTCAACATAGGTAAGTTAAGGGCTATTGTAATGGCCTTCACGGATTCCTCGGCAGCCTTGTGGAGCTTCTCACTAGCCTGTATGGGATCCTTATTATATCAAATCTCTGCCCTTGGCAAAGAACCCCTCAGCCAATTTCACGTGCGATGCAGCATCCTTACTCATCTAAGCATCACCCCGTGCAGCATAAATCATTAATCTAAAATATAAGGCTTTACTTATTCATTAACACTTATATTAAAGTAGTAAAGTTGCGCTTTCCCTGAGCCTGCCTGTAACTGGGTCGACTTCAAGCCCCAAAAGCTCAAGGGTTGTAACACCTATTAATGCGAATTCCAGGTCATCGGATACCAGCATTCTCGTCTCCGTTGACTTACCCATAACCTCAATGGCCCCGAAGCACTCATCCAGCTCTACGTAACCCTTAGCCGTCCTCACGCTCCTCCTACCTCTTAGGGGTAGTTGAAGCTCCTCAAAGACCCTGCGTGGGATAACTGTAAGGGTGGCTCCAGTATCAACAAGGGCCTTTACGGATACGTGCTTACCCGTGTTGGGGTTCCTAATCACTGCCTCAACCCAGACGTACCCCACCCTTAACTCACCCCACAAGGTACGCATTGCCTAGGAATTTAAAGCTTTGAAATTCCTACTTTCTCTACTTAACTTAAAGTAATATTAAGAAGAAATATTTTAGCATAAATGAATGCAATGTGGCGATATCGCTTTACTAGGCTTCACATGGATCTTGCCCACAGACAACTGATCTTTAGGAAAATTGCTGAGGATGCTAGGGTGTGGTTGTCTTTTCCAGTATTTTCCTTAGCTTCTCCACGAATCTTTTTACGTCCTTAATATTCCCCTCAACCATTTCCCGTGGAAGCCAGTTCTCGTAAAAGTTCTGGTGGAGCATCCCGGCGGACTGCCAAAGCATCCTCACCTCCTCATCCCCAGTCTCCGCAGCAATCCTGGCAACCTCCCTGTGAAGTTCCCCATGGCTCCTAAGCTCCCTACCTTCCCTCGCCGCCACAGCCTTAGCAATCTGCATTGCGGCTCTCCAGGCCCTTTCTGAGGCTTGCGCATAGTCGCCCTTAGCCAGTAACTCCTCAGACTCATGGAGGTACTTCTTACAAAGTTTAAGGTGGAACTCCACCCTATCCCCTGGATCTAGCGGCACATTAAGAGTCCTTGAAAGTATATCGGTGATAAGCTCCTCGACGGAGACACCCATCTTATCAGCCTCAGTCTCCAACTTCTTGTACAGCTTTTCACTGAGCATTATTTCCACGACACCCTCCTCGCCTTTAGGGGCGGAGTTTTCACTTTGGGGGTCTTGATAGCTACCCCTTCTATGGTTAATGGCTTCCTTAACCGACATTATCCAGTCATTACTTATTGAACTGCTCACCACTCGGCAAATAGGCAAAGCGTTCCCTAATAAGCTCTCCACCATAAACTTCACGTGGTAGGGTGATCTTTAGATAACATTGTATTATTGAACTTACAAGGCAATGCTTGAGGGAATTGCTAGTTACGCCATTAGATGCAACATCTCACAGAGGGCATTACACAAACAGCCATGGAAAGGTTTAAGATCGATGTGGCTTGTAGTCATGGGTGGTCTTGTTGGAGCTTGTGCTTATCCTGCCTAGGAGGATTGAGGAAAGACTGAGGAAGGAGGCTGAGAGGACAGGCGCCAGTATTGAGGAGGTTGCCTTGGATGTATTATGTAGGGGGATGAGTGAGGAGGTTGACCCAGCCGAGAAGACGGAACTATACGCAAGACTCTCCGAGAGGTATCTTAAGGATGCTGAGGAATTCCTGGCTAAGGGGATTACGCCCAGGCATCTGAGAAGCTTTGGGGAGCGGCCTCACTCATGGTTAAGGCCATTGCAGCCAGTAGGGGCGTCTCAATTTCATCCCACGGCGAGTTATTTAGCTACGTTAGGAGACTAGGCAAGGAGACGGGTAACCCAGAGCTCAGGAGGCTCTTCTCCGTGGCTGGCATATTGCACCAGAATTTTCACGAGAATTGGTTGAGTGGGGACGTGGTTAAGGAGTACGCGGAGGACGTGAAGCAGTTAATAGGTGAACTCAGGAAGCTAATGCACCAATAGCCTGAAAACCCTTGGGTTTGCATGCCGCCTCATGATGAATGAGGCTTTTAGGAACACTTAGATAGGTTTATGCATTGGAAGCTTTATAAAGGATGGAGTAGCTTTTCATAACCATGGATACCTTAGTTTCATTGGAGTTACTTCTACCTAGGAAGATTGTAGAGAGGCTGAGGGAGGAGGCTGAGAGAACCGGGGCCTCAGAGGAGGAACTACTGGTCAATGTCCTGTCGGAGAGGTTTGGCGAGAAACTCGACCCAGATACGGAGGTTGAAATGCATTTACGGTTATCGGAGAAGGAGTTGATGGAGGCAGAGGAGTTTTTGAGGAAGGGGGACCTTGTCCAAGCATCGGAGAAGGCCTGGGGTGCAGCGGCGCAGATCGTGAAAGCTGTGGCAGCTAGGGAGGGTAGGGAGCTTAGGGGTCATGCGGAGCTTTGGAGGTTTGTTGATGAGGTGGCTGGGAGGTTGAATGATGTTGAGTTAAGGCGCCTGTGGCGAACTGCTAATGTTCTTCACCAGAATTTTTACGAAAACTGGATGCCGCCGGGTGATGTGAGGTACGCCATAGAGGATGTTAAGGAGTTTGTTGGGAAGTTGAGGAAACTCCTACAGCAGTAGGGTTTTAAGGTGAATTAATTAGATGATTCCTATGGGTTATGGTGAGCACTTGAAGAGTGCCAGATACTACCTGGAGGAGGCACGTAAGCTACTGGAGCGTGGAGACCCATATGATGCCGCTGAGGAGGCGTGGGCTGCCGTGAAGCACGCAACAATAGCACTAACCATGGCCTTTCTAAGTGAGGCCACTCCACCAAAGGGTGTCTCCTGGAGGGTGTTTGTTAAGGAGGCTCTTGTTAAGGCTGGGCTTAGTGAGGATGAGGCCTCTAGGTGGGCTTCATACTACATTGACGTGAGGGATAGGTTGCATGGAGGGTGCTTCTACGGGTTAACCTATGAGGAGGTGGAGCATAGGCCATTAATGGATAAGGCTAGGGAGTACGTGGATTTAATTGAGAAGTTGCTGAAGCAGCACCAGGGTGAATAATTGAAAGTATTTGGAGCGCTGACCTGGGGGTTGAGGAGGTTAGTGGCGGTGAGTGTGAGTTAACGAAGATTGTTAAGAATCCAACACATAACCTTAATCCATCTGAGGCTACCTATATTAGGTCGAGTCAGGTATTAATCTGCCTCTGTTCCTTAATTCGTAGTAAAGCTCGCAATACTCCATTGCTACCTTCTCATCGAGGGGATATATTGTATAAGTATCCTTTAGCTCCCTAAGAACCCTTAACCTCTTAGCCTTATCTAAAACTCTAGCAACTTCCATTACGGAGATTATTGAGAGAGCATCACCCACATTAGTTATTCTACCCCTTAATACCTCTATTAGGACTGAGGTGTCTATCAACATGACCCCCCTCCCTGCCCTTTTTGGGCGAGGGTTTCACTGTGGGGGGTCTCGATTGTTACCCCCTCTTTGGGGGTTAATGGTTTTACTCCGTTAGTGGTGACTATGTAGCTCAGTATCTTCCTCGGTATTGGTGTGTTATAACCTACCTTCCTTGCAATGTTTCTTGCTGCGTTTAGGTCGGCATTGATTTTAATCCCAGTTGTTTCGCATATGTATAGTCCTCTCTTCACTCTCCCATTCTCATGCTTCATATCGCAGATGGAGCATTGCCTACTAGTACCGTATTCATTAACCACGTTGAGCCTTATGCCGTACTCCTCAAGAACATCACCAAGCCAATTAATGATCTTGTTGAACCACCAAACATTGGTGTTGTACTCGTTGCCATTGTCCTGACCCACTAAATAGGGGTAGCCAACGAAGACTTCATCAACACCCATCCGCCACAGTGTCTTTGCTAGGAATCTGACCGCAGTCCTGTAGTAGTGCCTAAGCCTCTCGTGCTGCTTGTACTCAGCATGAAGGTAAAACATGTGATACTTGCGCCATGTATTGAAGCCACGATTCCTCAACCAGTCTCTGACTGATTGGTAGGTGCCTATTTCCCTCTTCCACCAGTAGTACTCAGCCTTAATACTCGAACCCTTGATTAAAATGGCGGTATCGGTGTGGTTGAAGACAACAGCGAACAGGTTGTTCAAGCCAACATCAATAAACGCCTTATTGTCACCTTTAGGATTCTCGATTTGTATCTTCTCGTGGATGCCCTTAACGTAACCCTTTGGGTTACTCCTAGCAGGCTTCTCACCAACACTAACCGGCACATAGGCGAACCACCTATTGCCTTCAAGCTTAATTGTGAGCATACCTTGCTTGCCAGCCCACTTGATTCTACCAGCATACTTGATCCTCAAACCCCAGTCCTTTAGGACCAAGTAACCCTCTCCACCATTCACTTGTTCAATGTAGTACCTATCATTCCTCACTAAAATGATTAACCTCCTCTTACCTAGCAGCCTATCCTTCCAGAAGCCTGGCGGTGAAGGCTTACCGTTAAACCTCGGTAGTTTGCCTTGTTCATACATTTCCTTCAATTTAAAGTATGACATCCATGCACCGTTGTTTAGGTTAATCACCTGCCCAGCATTCACACCCAACACACTCTTATACCTATGGTAGTACTCGTGCTCTGTTCCTTTGAAGTCTATTTTGCCACTTGCCCTAAACTGAATAAGCCTAGCGTAATTAAGCCCATTCCACAACTTAGCAGTGGCATCTGCTAGCTTCCTCAGCCTCCTCTCCTGGGCGCCATTAGGCAGTAGCCTAAGCCTAACAGTGCGTATGTCCCCTTTCCTTGGTTTAGAGGAAGAGGGAGTGCCTGGGTTGGTGAAAAGGGTGGGTAATCGACCCACCGGCTCATCCAAGGCAAGAAAACCCCTCTTCGGAGGCACCAACCCAAGCACCAAGAAAACACAAGGCAAAGGGAGGAATTAAAACATAATCAGAAGCAAAAATACCGGCCAATAAGCTAAAACTTTAAGTTAACTAAAAACAACCTCACCACAAACCACACCATAAAAGGCGAGACTTGTCATGCGGTGTCATATCTTAAACCTTTCATGCATCTCCCTATGGCTTTCCTCGATCTTTTTAATATCCTCATCGGTAAGTATTTCCCTAAGCCTAGACACACCTCTCTTCACCTTCTCCCTGCGGTAACCCTCAGGTAGGAGGGGTGGAAACTCACCACAACTCATGACGTTCCCGCTTAACTGCTCACCACTAAATAACTTAACCGCTAAGGAAACTACCTCAGGGCATTCACGGTAGATCTTAACAATGCTTTCGCTTGTTCCTCCCTGCTCGGCTTTAGCTGGCATGGGGATTTGTACGTTGAGTGTTACTGTGCCTCCATTCCCAGTAACATAACTTAGTGATGACGCTTCTAATCCAGGGATGAGTGATCCTGAACCCGTAGAGGTGTTTAATGCAATGCCCACCGGTATCACCCTCATTTCCTCGGTCTCCAGGATACCTTATAAACCCAATAAACCCAGTATATGGGTTCATTCATCGGTGATCTATAAAGTGTGTTTCTGGCTGCCATTACGGCTTCAGCAATAACCCTAACCTCAAACTCGCCCCTCGAACTCTGAACAACATCCAAGGCCTCAGCAGGCTTCTGGTCATCAATACTGAGCAACTCCCAGCCATCCCTAGGGAGCTCAGGTCCCGATGGAAAGAACGGCTTATCCTTAACAAGTTCCCTGAGACTATCTGGGATGGACTCCACGGAAACACCACCCATGACGTTTACGTTGAAGTTTACACCACCAAATGGTGAGAAGCCCATCTCCTTAATGTCAACGATGAGTATCTTAAGCCGTAGTACTGCACCATCAGACAACTTAATACTACCAACACCAAAGGGTTGCCCAGACACGGGCATGAACATGAACCAACGTTTATAAGCCCATCGTAACGATGAAGAGCTCAGCCTGAAGGGTGAAGAGGGAGTTAGCCATGTTATTCTGATGAACGCGTTCCCGCTATGAATCCTCTTGACGAACTTCATGAACCCCTCTTTGAATTTGGCATTTCTGGTAAGGTCTTGAGATAAAGGGTTAAGTCCTCTTTATCAGCTTCTCTACATCCTCTATTAGTTTCTCGACTTTTCTAAGCTCTTCCTCAACCTCTTCATGCGTTAGAATGCCGCTGTAGAAGCCATCACTGTGTAGCGTGCTTCTCCTAGCCTCAACCCTATCGTATATCCCCAACTCTGCAACCTTGCGAACCTTCTTCGACAAATCCCTAAGCTTTCTCCTCCTATCAACGTGGGTCTTAGACTCCTCAAAACCATAACTAAGGAGTAGGGCGTCAACAGCCTTAACTGTTGCTAACCAGCCCTTCTCACATGCATCCCTAACCCTCAGCGCATCCCCACTCTTAACACCCTCCCTAAGCTCTTCAAAAGCCTTAGACAGTATCCTTCTAGCCTCCTCAAGGGTGCTGAAGGCGTCCAAGGCTCCTGACACCAAATCTAAATCCATATACCTAGTTAATAAGCTTTAGACAATCAACATGAAAAGTATGTGCGATTCTAAGCCACGTAAACAGCAGGATCCACCCCCACAACCCTTCACCCACCGCGCACGACAAACCTAAAAGACGCCCAGCCCATAATCTACTCGCCATAAAGACCAATGCCTCTTCTAAGACTCCACACCTATACATAACACCAAACCACCGCTGTATTGCTCATGAATTAAGCATATCCCACTTATGACCCCCTCCCCGCCTTGAAGGGTGGGGTTTGACTGTGGGGGTCTTGGTTGTTACTCCGCCTATTGTGGGGTTATTAAACACCCCAGTAAAGCAGGGGTAGTAAACCTGACGCATAAGACCCCACGCAATGGGACAACCCCGCCCCTAGAAGCGGCGAGACTTGACCATGTTTGTCAGTGTTTAGCCTGTGCTCGTTAGATGCATGTAGTTTGGATCGTAAACCTACTGAAACCTCTCGTCGCCACCTAAGCCTTATTCCCCCTATTTCACGATCCTGAGTGTCTCCTGTAGCTTTCTTAAGGCCTCATCCAGCTCCTCTGTCCATTTGACTTTGTTTTTTAACGTCTCTACGTGTCTCGCCACTTCGGCAGTTAGCTCAAGTATATCGGCAGCCGCCTCCTCACGCCTAGTATACTTAGATAAAGCTAAATCTGGGTCTGGGCCGTGGTATTGATAGTCGTGGAGGTTGAGCGCCTTGTCCGTCCACGGGGATACGTCGTTATAACCAATCTCCTTCAATAGATGCGCCAGCGTCTTCATCTTGGAGGTCGGTACCCTAGGCACAGCCGTTGCCTCTAGCCATCTCCTCTCTTCCGTCTTGGCCAAGGTCTTTAGCTTATCTATCTCCAGCCTCAGCAAGGCGGCCATAAGCGCCTTCCAAGCCTGGAACACCTTACCTGCGGCGTTTCTGGTAAGGCCTCTTTCTAAAAATTCTAAAGCCAGCCTAGCCTCAACCAAAGACTCAAGGAGCCTAACCTCCACGTAACCCTCCTCCGTAGGCTTGGGCAACGGCTTTTCAACAGCCCTAAAAGCCGCGTCTACGCACATAATTCCCTCCCTTATCGAGCCTCGAGAGAGCATAATAAAGCTATCACCACCTTAAGTCTCATTAACTACGCCACCACTATTCGTCGCCATGACGTTCCATCGAGGTAAGCCGCACCCTAGGCAAACGCGTTGATATCAAGCACCCAGCAACCCGCATATTTCATCACTTCATAATATAGGAAGTGCATAAGAGAACTACGTGATATAAGAAGGCTAGGGAAGGGGGGTCATTAACAAGCTTGCCTTATCCTAGATAGAGCAGGTACCCACCTTCAGGTGATACCTCCTCCAACTCGCCTGTCCTGGGATTCACCTTGAAGCCCAACGTTTCGAGGGCATAAACCCCCAACAAAGGCGTCGGCACATTCAGCTCGGCTACAAAGGCAGGGCCCCTCCTCCCCTTAATCTCCACCTCCGCGAGGAACAGCTTGGCCCTAACCCTTCTCCCATCCGCCAATACGAGGTCGACTGCGTAAGGCGTCTCTACGAGCCCTAGCTCCTCAATGGTTTTTTGATCCAGGACGATGTAGGTAGACCCTGTATCGACAAGCATCCTCACGTCCCTTAACGCCCTCACACCCCGAACCGTAACACTCACATACACAAAGCCCATGCCGGTAAATTATCTGTTTATAAGTTATAAATGCTTCTTAAGGTATGGGATCTCGATAGGATTCCTGGAGGTTATGGCGATGGTGTGGAGCATAGGGAGGCTTAAGGAGGTGAGGGATGTGGAGCTCCTCGTGAATGACATACGCAGCCCCGCCAGCAAGCTTTTTAGATAAATGGGCATCGAGAGTGTAGGCGTTAAGAACGGCAAACAGCCAGGTCGTGAAGAGAGATGTAGGGTCATGGGGATGGAGATAGGGACGTAGTGTGCATACAATACCGTGCCTAGTGACGAAGGAATATTTCCGCCCAGGGCGGCTATACTCAAGAAGCTAAGTCTTGAAGTGGATCCCGTTAAAGGGAAAACGTGAACCGGCAGAACTCCTGCTTATGCAATCCCGCGGGGTTACCGACGAGTAGTGCCTTTGGTTAATCCCCATTTCCCCTATTAATTTGTGTTAACCCACCGTAGTGCAAACCACAATCAGCATTGTAACAAGTGGAAGGAACCATAGCGCACCCACCTACTGGGCCTAAGAACCATTGGTGATGCAATTCACCAACAACACCCAAACCCTTATTAATAAGCGTTTAATGTCTCCGCCGTGTCCAGTACTGATGTCTTCGCCTCCGCCATTGGCGCTGCCTTGGAGACCGTATTGAGGAAGGTAAGCGAGGGTAAGAAGTTGTCTACGGAGGATTTGGTGGTTTTAATGCTTGGTTTGTTTCGGGAGTTGAGGGGTGAGGTGGTTGACGTGAGAAAGGAAATAGCCGAGGTTAGGAATGAAATAACCAATATGGTGAACAACATTGACAGGAGAATAGACGAAACAAACAAGAGGATTGATACCCTCTATGAAATGGTAAGTAAGAATTATGAGGCACTGAATAGTAGGATTAATGAGGTTAACGACTCATTAATTAAAAAGATTGATGAGATGAACAAGAGGA
>Ga0080005_138636_pt1 | contig 22538 bp, 28 predicted proteins | sample JossMetagenome_2_FD_69208 | JGI IMG/M metagenome (GOLD analysis project Ga0080005, IMG submission 69208) | Hot spring sediment microbial communities from Joseph's Coat, Yellowstone National Park, USA - JC3_ASED (SPADES assembly) (version 2) | ecosystem: Environmental > Aquatic > Thermal springs >...
ACTTATGATGCCGTGTTCACTGTTAATGGTGTTGAACGGTTGAGGTTCGTTGAGCTTAAGCATGACAGTGCTCATGAGCTTGTTACAAGGCTTAGTAGTATGGGGGTTAAAATTGCCACAGTACCCGTGTACCTACTGTGACTCCTCCTCAAACCCACTGTCCCCAATCAAACCCTCAACCTCATTGATGAACTCCTCCTCAACAGGCTCAGTACAATCATAAACCTTGAGGTTGTGGTTATTGGTAACCTCAATGCACTTGACACCCCTGTCACTGGCCTTATTGGCAAGCCTCCTTAAGGAATCATCGTCAATAGTATCAACATTCTCGACCTCAAGAACCCTAACAGTACTACTACTCACGTAAACCACCTGCCCATTCAAAAGGATTAGGATTGTTTTTGAAGGCATGCGGGGGTTAAGGGGCTTAGTGGTAATTAGGATGCGGGATTGGCATGCCTGGTGGAATGGGCACTTTACAAAGCATTGGTGTGATGCGCCCAATGGGGGGCATGCAGTAGTGGGTTGTGAACCCCACTGTGCCCACGCCTAGTACTACTACCATCATTACCACTGCCAGTATGCCTATTGCCAGTACCCACTTCATGAGCGGGTTAGTGGGTTAATGGGCTAATTAGGGGTTTATCATTCAATTCTAGTATTAATACTAAAGGAGAGCCTTATAAATACAGGCATTATAGTCAAGCCTATGAGGGTTGGTGTAAGGCAGAACTTCAAGTGGGTGTTGAAACCTGGGAAGCCCTTGATGGTGGTTAGGGTGGAGTATAGGCCAATACCAGGCGGTGGATTCAACAGTATAATACACTGTGGTGGTAAGAGTGTCGAGGTTAGCCTCAGGGAGGCTGGGGACTGGCTCTTGAAGTACCCAATCACAGCGGGCATGGAGTACAGGGGTAGATTCATATATGATATTGCCATTCCACCTGAGACTGCGGAGAGGCTCAACATTGTCAATTGTATTGAGGACATTATTACCATCCCACCAAGGGAGTACCTATTCGCAATTGTTGGTGATGAGGATTTGAGGGAATCGAAGAATGGTGAGGAAGGGGGGATGGGAAAAAGGAAGACGGGTTATTTTGCGCATTGGGGCATTGTTTAAGTGCAAATCATTGGGTTATTCTTCAGTGGCTTCGAGAAGTTTGTAATCACGGCGAGTAACCACGACTGCAACTTCCTCACCTCCCTATCTTTTTCTCTTGGCAACGACACCACGTACCATCTGGTATAGAACAGCAGATTATATTTTGCTAACACTGTTAATAATAGTGTTGTTAAGTTTTTGGCAAGGCACTCATTCACGTACTCATGAACCACCCCACCATCCTTACCGTACACAATGACACTGTTGTCTTTTATCCGAATTTCATATCCACCGCTTTTAACTGTAATCTTATCCCTGCTAATCCTGACGGCTAGATTTAGGTTCTCCTTCTTTGGCTTCGTAAATTCCTCCGCCCTTATCCTCTCATCTAGACCTATGTCGTGTAGTTCTACCCTCTCGCCTTTCTTCAGTTTTTCCATTATTTCCCCTATTCTATCCAGGTTTGGACGGGTTTTGGGAGTTTCGGGAGCTGTCATCCGGGTCTCGGGTTATATTAGGCTGGAGGAGGCAAATTAGGGGGCTGGTAAGAAGGGGGAGTTTGGGGGTTACTCATAGTTCACATCCTCATCCTCATCTGAACGCCTCTGCCTATAATTCCTCTTATACCCATACTGCCTATTATAGTCCTTCCTGTAATTCCTCCTGTAACTATACTTCCTATACCCACTATTCTGCCCCCCACCCTCCTGAGGGGCACTTTGAGAGCCAGCATTAGCACCATACTTTAAGATACTCATCACTACCTCTAGGTCTCTCATTACCCTCGACATTCTCTTACGAATCCTCTTCAACATTATAGCCGCTTCCTGCGGGCTCACATTATTATAATCAACATACTTCCCCCTAGCCTTACCCTCATTCCCCTGTACTGGCTCCTCAGACAGTGGAGTACTCGGCTTCTCCCCTGGTTTAGACTCTGGTTTAGGCTCAGTTGGCTTATCCTCGGGCATGGGTAATAGGCATTACACCAACTAATTAGGACACGCCTCAAAGCCAATTAATGCTCCCGAAGCCAATCCTAAAGCCCATAGCCCAAACCCCCCTAACCATGGTACAGGAACCCAGAACGCCCATTGCAAAGTATGGTAGGTTCCTTTGGCTTAAGGAGCCTCACAATCCAGGCCCCTCACTGGCTGGGAAGCCACACTGTATAGTTTGGAACTCAATCCTATATGGCTCTTGGGTTATTGAGGGGGAGGAGGATGGTTTGGAGTATGGTGAGGCAATCCACAGGGCTTATGAGGAATGGTTCCTCAGGACGAACAGCGCCCTTTACGATGAGATACTTTTAGAAGCCCCATTCGCATTGGCTCCCCTAACCCTACGACCTGATATCCTGTACAGGAAGGGTGGGGAGTATGGTGTCGTGGAGGTTAAGTCCTATAGTGTTAATAGGATTGATGAGGCAAAGCCTCAATTGGCTGTTTATGTCTATGGTTTGAGGAGCCTTGGGTTTAATGTTGTGCAGGCTTTCATTGTCCTTAGGGATGCTATGGTTGAGGAGGATGTCAATGAGCTTGAGGCTATTGGTGAACATTGGTTTGGGGAGTTGAGGAGGATGGTTAGGAACCCGCCTGATAAGCCAGGGCGCTCGTGTTTTAGATGCCCATACGCCCTAGTATGCCGTGTCCCCAAGCCCACTCTATTCTCCTAAACCTAATCAGTCTTTATAGTGTTTTTAGAATGGTATGCCCAGGAGTAAGCCTTCAAGCCTAAACCGTGGTGAACTGGTGTTACTCACAATAATGCTGGTAATCATTGCGTATGCAATCATACAGATTGCACTCCAGGTAATCCACATGCTCACCACACCACCAAGCCACCCAACAACCGTGGTAGTGATAATACCCAAGCTGATGCCAATCAGCCTAATAGCCCCCTAAACTCCCCCCACAGCACCCAATCCTAAACCCACCACCAATTGCAGGGAGCCTACTCAACTCAATTAAACCGTCTGGGAGTAGGAGGCTTACAGTAAGCCTCCTGAGGGCATTAACCTCACTTGGATTGGCATGATACTTAATGTAGAAGCCACTGTGAATACTATACCATACTTTGATTATACGGCATGGGTCTAGGGTTACTGGGTTGCCAGCATCATCCCTAAGCCTAACTAGGCCACCAACCCTCTCTGGAGTGTAGAGTGGGCCTATTAGTAACTCACTCATGGGTACCATGAGGTTATTAGGGTAATTAGCTATTTGACCCTTGCTTTAAAAACTCCCAGAGGATTTGTACTACATCAGGCATTGATGTGAAGTTGCCTAGCAGTTCAAGCCAGTGCATGCTTAGGCTACGAACCTCCCCACTCCTAATGAACAAGACCCTGAGGAAGCCACCACCATTATCATCAATCCTAACTGCCCTATAGTACCCATCTGGGCCAGGTAACCTACCACTTAGGATAATAACCCTGGCGCCATTCCTAACCGTGGAGACTACCTTGAGGTTACCCAAGTCCTCTACTGTGACCAGTGCCATAATTGGGTTTGTTTTCATTACTAAATTAGTTAATACCCATTAATAATGAGCTAATTAAGCCCCTAGCCCAGCGTAAACTCATGCCCGAGGCTCAGGACCAAAGCCTAAACTTACAGGTCGTTACAGAACTAGCCAACTATAGGCCAGAGTACATTACATTGGTGATACCAACCAATGCTCTTGAGGAACTGGCCAGGATACTCAGGGGCATAATCCTTGATGCTGATGCCATAGCCCATGATGCGGATAATGTGGATAATATCAATGATGTTTATGGGTTAATTGCCTCAATGGGAGATGTGGCTAAGAATATTGAGGATAGGGCTAACAATGCCCTGAGCATCCTCAGGGACGTTTTCGGAGCCTAAACTAGTACTCCACAACCCTAAACCCCAACTCCCTAGCCAATTCAACAGCACCACTAGTAAACCAAGCACCAACAAGGACACCCCTTGAGCCAGGCAGGGCATCAACATAACGCTTCAACTGACTAACAGCATTCAAATCAACAACACCACGCTTAACCTCAATGACAATCCTAACACCACCGCAATCAGCCACAACATCAGCCACACCATGCCCATTCAAAGGAACCTCAGTCCCAACAAGCCTCGCACCTGGGCAGTTAGTGACCCTAGCCAGGTTCCTAACAACCCAATCCTTCACATCCTCATGCGAACCCTCAAGCTTGAACTCACCCTCACTGGCGATTGCCGTCTCAACCCATGCAACCTCGTGTAGTGTAATCTTGAGGACTTCATGAGGCCTATGCCTAATTGCAATAATCTGCCTCCCACTGAAGTATATTCTTGAACCTGGGGGTTGCCAGTTTAACGGTTGATAACCCTCATTCGAGTGGACTAGTAGTGAGCCATCTGGTTTAATGATTATTAGCCTCCAGGCTTCACTAGCCTTTGAGGAAGCCCTGCCATTGTACTCAATACTGCATTTTGCATTCATTACAATCACCATTCCCCTAGCCAAGGCATGGTTTAGGCTATTGGCTAAGCCCTGAGCCATAGTTCAGTGGGTTAGCCTGCCTGATTAGTACGCCTTATTAGTGGTTTAACTGTACTGCCTTCGTGTTCAGGTTCAACAAGTACCTCTACCCAACAGTGGAGTGTATTGTAAAAATGCATGCTGAGCTTGGTGGTGAGCCAGTACCCGTTAGTAGTATCCTAGAATGCATGAGGGGGAATGGGTACAGTGGCGTTAGGAACATTTACTACGGGCTTGAGGCGGCTGTCCAGGATGGGTATGTTGTCGTTGAGTACTCGAAGAATGGTAGGGGGAAGAGGAGGCTCTACGTGCCAACCCTGCTTGGTGCCGTGGATGCGGGTATCTACAGGGCTGTTGTGGAGGCCTTGTACAATGGCGATTCCCCAAGTCCTGATTCCTTTAGGGCTTTCTTATGCTCAATAAAGCACCCTATCTTCTGGATTGCGGTTTCCAGGCTTGCGGGTGGTATTGCGTCTGGTGATAGGGGGTTGGTTATCACATACTCGATACTCGTGAAGGCTCTCATTGGCTCTAAGGTTGTGAGTATGCCTAGGGGTAGGCTTGCCCTTGTGGTGGGCAATATTCTTAACGAGGTTTACAGTATCACAACCTGCCTGCTGGGTTTTGGGAACACGTGTTTTGAGGGGGGAGTAATGACTAATGGGGTTGGTGTTTTAAGAAGGGCTATTGGGAGCCTTGCCCTTATGTTCACGAGTTACTACTCATGGCAGTGTCCTCACCAAGCGTAATGCCTCCTAGTCACGAGGAAAACTACAACGGCTACAATAGCCACAATGACGGCGACAATCACGATTGGCACGCCTGAGGCAGGTGCCCTAACAGTAGTGGTGACATAACGCACCACTGTAGCCGTAACAGTCCTATTAACGGGTACTGTGATTGTGGTATTAACGTAAACCGTGGTAGTCTTGGTGACTGTTGTAGTATTACCCACAGTGACAGTGGTGGTGACAGTAACTGGGGCTACAGTCGTCGTGACAGCCCCACTAATGCCACTTGGGGTGCAGGATTCACCGTTAAGTGGTATTATGCTAACGTAGAGGCGCATCCTGTAAGTGTCCAGGAATGCGATGACGGCAGTGTTACCAGCAACAGCACCATCAACCTCAAGGTAAGCCCAATTACCCGTGCCAGTAAGGTTGGCGAGGAGTGTTAGTGAGCCTTCAATCCACTTGAATGCGCTTACAATGTTACCCCATGCCATGATAATGTAACCATTATCGAATGGTATTGGGTAGGCTCCAGTGTAGTTACCAGGGATTGTAATGCGAGTCCCACCGATAGTGAGGACGTGGGACTGTGGGTTATAAGTGTAGTACTCTCCATTGTTCGTGACTCCAGCCACTAGGTTCTGGCTTATTGGTGTAACTGCCCCGTTCCTAAGATTAATGAATGCCGTACTCCCATTATCAAGGAGTAGTGCACCATTCATATCGTAGGCGTTAATACTGACAACATCGGGGATGTTGTAAGTCTTGAGTACTACCCCGCTCATTGTTGTTACTAGGATTCTCGTATCCTGGTAGCTTAAGCCTGGCTTAGCCTGGTAGTCAATGTAGATGTACTCCCCATCACTCGTGTAGCTTAATACAACACCACTGTGGGTAATGTTGATTGGGCTTGTCCAATGCCCGTTGTGCCATATTGCCTCCTGGAGTATTATTGTAACGTTGGGGAAACTGCCATATACTCTAAGCCACATTAAGGCTAGTGTACCGTTTGGTAGCCTCACCAGTTCGGGTTCAGCCACGTTGGTTGCCTGTGGTGTTGGTGCTGGGGTGAATTGGCAGTTGGTAATATAGTAGCCTTCTAGGCTTGGTGAGACGCCGAAGGCGACTGGAGTGTAGTAGAGGAGTATTGTAGTACTGTTGAGTGGGGCTAGTGTGTAATCGCCCAGCCCAGTGTTTGTCAGGTTGATTGTTGTCACTGTTCCAGCCATTGCCACGTGGCTTGTTAGGGCTAGTGCCACTATCACCATTGTTATTATTGGTATGATTTGGATTGGGGTTAGGCTCCTCATGGTTTGGCTTGGGAGCCTAGCCTAATTAGGCTAAAAGTCGTAATTGAACCATGGCTCATATGCTCACGATTGGTGAGCCTAAACTTGAGAATGCAATAGCCATTGTTGGGACAAGAAAGCCATCAAGCCACGTTGATGGGTTAGTCAGGGAGTTGGTTAGGGCAATTGGTGAAGAGGGGTATAGCATCATTACTGGTGGTGCTATTGGTGTTGATTCAATTGCGGTCAAGTATGCTATTGCCTTTAACGTGCCTTATACCATCGTTAAACCGTGCCTAACTGGCGTTGAGAAGCCTCCCCCAGGTGGGGCTTTGATTAGCCCGTATCAGTGTAAGAGGTTTTCTAGGTGGTATTTTGTGGAGAGGGATAGGGTTATTGCGGAATTGGCGTTAGCCATTATTATCCCAGAGGCTCGTAGTGGTACTGCCAAGTATGCCTGCTGTGGAACATGGTACACTGCCGTCAAGTATGGTGTAAGGCGTGGTAAGCCCGCATTCATTTTCAAACCACTTGTCAATGAGCCTGATGTCCTTGAGGCTTTTAGGATAATGGTTAGTGATGGTGTTGTACCAGTATCAGGCATTGGGGAGTTGATGGTTAGGCTTAGGGCATTGGGATTGGTATTACAGCGTAGGCGGCTAAATCACCCCACGTAATGTTCTGAACCTCGCCTGGTTGCGGTAGCCTATTCCTCAGGACTAGTACAATGAGTAATTCCTCCCCGCCAAACCTCCATTGGCTTCTTTCGCACTTTATACCATACTGTTCTAGTAGGCTTGCTGTTGCCTGGTGGCCGATGTAGCATTTAACGTCTTGTGTTTTGAGTAGGTTTAGTAGTATCTCTGGTTTTTCGATTGGTGTTACGTCTAGGCGTATTGGCTTTTCGAAGGCGTTTAGTGGTAGGGAGTTCAAGACTACTACCCTTATCCTCTCTCCTATTTTTTGCGCCTCCATGGGTGCCCTGTACTACTATTTACTAATTAGTCTAATAGCCTCTAATACCTCATGGCCCAGAGCCAGGCCAATCAAGCCGAAACTCCTGTCCAAACCCTGGTGGAATCAGAGCCAATTGAGTCTTGGGTACTAAAGAAGGTGTTTAGGATACTCTCCACTGTTGATGCCAGTGTTACGGTAATACCGAGGGATGGTGGTGTGAGGCTTGAGGCGCTGTCAAATGATAGGATTGCCCTGGTGGCTGTTGATGTGGATTGGTTCAAGCCATCATATGGGTTCGTTATTGATGCATACGATGTTGGTAAGATAATGAGGGGGCTACCGTGGAGTAGGCTCCTTGTTAGGATGTTAATTAATGGTAGGTCGTTTAGCATACGCTCTGTTGATGGAGCCATTAACGCTACGGTTGATATTGCCGAGAAGCCTGAGGGCATTATGGATGGTGTCCTGAGGAATTTAGGCAATGGTGTTAAGGCTGTCATGAGGGTTGATGCCTATAGGCTACTGTCGTGGTTCAAGCCCTTTGCCGTGGTTGGTGAGGGTAGGGCTCACTTCAAGGTGTTGTTTGGTGGGCTCATTATTGGGGCGTTGAACGAGGATGCCCCAATGATGCTTGACGTTAAGGGCTCGCTGTTCACCGAGTATGAGTCGGATAGCCTCTTCGAGGTTGGTTATTATCTAGGATATGTTACCGAGTTCCTGGATAATGTTAAGAGGGATGGTAATGTAACTGTAATGCTTGGCCCCAATAAGCCGATGTTAATTGAGGCTAATCTTGAAAGGGGGGTTGTTGCGAGGATTGCCCAGGCTCCAATGGTTGAGTAAGCCTTATTACCCAAACCCCCATTCCAAAACCCGAATGCCCGAGAGGAAGCAAACCCAAGCCCAAACCTCGAAAACATGGTGGATACCGTTGATTATAGGCTTCATGATGATGGTGATACCAGGTGGAATATTCGTATCACCAATAATGTTTTTAATGGCTGTGATAATGAGGAGGAATAAGCCTAAGCCTAAATCCCCCGAAACCTCCCCCAACTCACCATTACCCCTAATTTACATCACTCCCTAACCACAATCATGAGCATCACCATAATAGCGTTCATAATCAACACCCTAGGCATTAAGACCAGCACGCTCCTAAGCGACAGTGATGATGGTATTGACGCCAGGGTTAGGGTTCAGAAGGTGGCATACTTCCTCAAGAGGCTTGGTTACAATATTGGCTTTGAATTCGACCTATACTACCATGGCCCGTATTCAGGTGAATTAGCTGAGGCTATTGAGTGCCTTGTTAGGCTTGGGGGTGGGCATGTTGAGGAGCTTGCTGTACTATGCCTCAGGGCTGGGGATTGCCGTAGTATTAGGAGTATTGTTGAACGGCTTAACCAGTACCCAACAGGCATCTTGGAGGTTGCCTCGACAATAAGGAGCCTGCTCGATTCACCAGACTATAGGAATGATTTGAATGGTGCGATTGACCACGTTAAGTTCCTCAAGCCTTGGGTTAATGATGATGTTATTAAGGATGCCCTGAGCCTACTCAGGAGCCTTGGGTTACTAGAATGGGAGTAGCTGGCTTATGACACCCCACAACGGGCTAATGAACTCTACAATGATTGCCCCTAGGTAGGCAGTACCAATTGCAATGTAGGGTAGGAGTAGGATGCCAAGTAGTGTAACGGCTACCGTAATAATGCCGACGGTCATGAATGCCGTCTCAACATTACCCCACTGGCTATTAAGCCCAATAATGAGGTTTAGTGGCCCTGCCAGTGCCCATTCAACAGGCCCAGTGGCTGGGAGTACAGTGTACCCACTCCACCTTGAACCAGGTTTAAAAACAATGATACAGGACTCGTTGTAGGCGGTGGCGTTAATGAGCATTTGCCTGTAGCCCATTGGCGCACTTGGTGGGTACGTGCCTGTCAGTGGTGCGTAAATTGGGAGTACGAGTGGCCCGCTTACGAGTGTTGTCTTAACCATGCTTGTCTCATTCACGGTTAGGCTACAGTTAGCCTTAACCCCACTAGTCCAAGCCCAGAATAAAACACTCTCATTCCTAATGTAGAAGGCTGTATCGTTAATGGGGTACCCAGTCCCGTTAGCCCAATACCTGAGTACCCTCAATGGGAACCATGCACCATAGACGCCAGTTGAATTCTCGATTACCATTGCTGGGAATGGTAGTTGGGCATATATTACGAGGGTTCCACCGTAGAGTGGGATAATGCTGAAGCCTGGTGGTAGTGGAGTATAAGTATAGTTTAATACTAGCCAGTCCCATGCAACCTGGGTAACATAAACCCTCTCACACCCCCAAATTGGAATGTACCTTGTCCCATTAGTCATGAAGACTCCTTGACTCGTTGTAACCAATGCTGGGCCTGGCCCAAAGTAAACCACACCCAGTAACTTTATGTCCAGGCATGGTGGGGATAGTACTGCCATCACACCCATTGTAATATTGTAGAGTAGTGAGACAAGCCATCCTATTAGGGGTGTTGCCACTAGTGTCATTAACCCAACCCCCATTAGTACAATGCCCCCAGGCTTGTTTGGCCTTGCTAGGGCTAGGCTTATGAAGAGTGGGGCAAGTGGGAATAGTGCCAGGAGTGCCTTGTATAGGGCGATTACCATTGCCGTGAGGGTGGCTAAGCCACCAAGGAAGCCAATAATACTGTTGATTACCCCTGATAGTGAGTAGTATGTGGTGAACTCCTCAATTGGGAAGAGGATTAATGCTGTAACCATCTTCACTGCACTTAGTACTGCGGCTATGATATCATACTGTTCGAGAACCCAGCTCCCACTTGGTGGTTTGGCTAGGCTTGGTAGGTGGCTTAGGAGTGGTGTAATAATACTCATCATTATTATGAATGCTGTGAAGGCACCCACGGCACTATACAATTCCCGTGTAACATTCATACCCCTTAGCCTACCCTTCACGACAACAAGGTAGGCAATGTAAACGGCAAAGAGACTTACACCACTTACAAGGGAACCCCAAAGAATGTTTGTGTAGTTCATTGCCAATCACAGGTGCCTTACCTCGAAGAGCGCCCTAGCCCCAGCCTCAATGAGGTCAGCCAGCCATGCTGTTATGGCGAATCCAATGCCCATGATAATATCAATGATAATGTCACCTTCCAGCAGGTTGAAGGTGCCAGTGCTCACGAGGGTGGCAGTGTTCGTTACTAGCCATTGTAGTGATGTGATACCGCAAACAAAGTCAGCGAGGATGTTGATTGCGTTCTTAAGCCAGCTTGGTGCGTTCAGGAAGATGCTTATTATTGTCTGCATTATTGAATTGTTAGAACAATGCTGTTCAATCGTGTTCACCCACATTGTAAAAACATTACCATAGTTGGATACCAAGACATCCTGGTACCCAGCCACTAGGGGTAGTAGGATGCTGAAGACTATTATGAATGATGCCAACCAAGCCCCAATCCTCCTAGTCCTTGAAGGCAGTAGTAGGGCTATTGATAGGCTTCCAATACCGTAATTATACATGTAGCCCATTACCTGGCCCAATGCGGCTAGGGCAATAGTATTCATCATTGTGGCGATTAAGGCACGATTGTAGGGAGCCATTATTGCGCTGAGGAAGCCTGATAAACTACCAAGCAGTGCGCCAACGGGCTTAAGCACCTGAGTGACTCCTAGGATGGCTCCAGCGGCGCTGAAGGCGAAGGCGAGTACTTGATTAGCAATGTACTGCCCCATCACGAGGTTAAAGTCAAAATACATTACCTTTGGGATGTCACTCAACTGTACCTGAGTGACACTAACACCCATTGCCCCAGCAATTTTTGCACCAATACTTGGGCCAATACTCATGTAGTAAGCCACAACGGCAGTGAGGACTGCACCAATCACCACGCCGTAGAACTCCTCGACAGCCTCCCTCCTCTGCCCTGGGGTTGGGGCAAGGTAGTACTTGACTAGGCCCCAAGCCAGTTCAACGCCAGCAATGGTAATCCCGATACCATATGGGAGTGTGAGTAGGCTTGTAACACCCATGGTACCGTTCCTTAATCGTGTTTTAATTAGACGTTGGCACCACGCCCACTATAAACGACTTGTTAATGTAGGCAATGCCACCATTACTAGCCTTAACCTTAACCCAGTACCTCCTCGACTCAAGGAGTATTCCACTAAGAGTCTTACCGTCAGCTAGGCTTATGGTTATCGGTTTGCCAAGGTACTCCTCGCTGAAGTCACTGTGCCTTATTGGCTTTTTCCCAACCTGCCTCATACGCCATTGCCAGGCTTAGTGTTAATTAGGAATCGCCCTCAACGCCCTAGCCCTCCTAACCCTCCTCCCAGGCTTTACTACAATTCTAATACTAATACTAGTGTATCCAAGTCTCCTGAGGGCTTCAACAAGCTCACTGAGGCTAGCCTCATCAGGGTCAGGTAGGCCACTGGCGATTGCAATTTGGCTCAAGGGTACCCCAGTATCGCTAGTTAGCTCGGCGCCATTGTATATTAGCCTCATCCTCATTGTACATGAATCATCCTCATTCCTTATAAACCTTTCCATTACCGAGAGTAGGCTGAAACTTTCAACCAATTAACACTACCCTTTTAAACGGGGAATCATTAAGAGTACCATGCAGGCCCAGAGTGAGAATGAGCTCAAACCCATCATGAAGACGCTTTACGAGTACCACAAGCCAGGCTACCGAGTCCTAGCCCAAACCCCCACCCCTAATGACGGGTACCCTGCATGCAAGTAGCCTGCCTAGTTGAGCCACCTCATAGGCATACGCCTTGCCAGATTGCCTAGCCTCAACAAGCCCCCTAGCCCTAAGCTTGGCTAGTACCCTCTCAACGACTTGAATCGAGATTCCCTCCCTGAAGGCTTCCCCATAAGCCTTAGCAACCTCCTTAGCCAACGCATGCCCATCGCAAATGAGCCTCAACACACGGTACTCCGTTTGGCTCAGGTTAATGAGCCTCGGTGCAATAGGCCAGTCAATTGGCTCACCCTTATCAGGCATGGTGAAGACCCTATCAACATTAATGCCAGTGAAGCCGCCAACAGTAGCCAGCGTCATGGCCAGGAAGCCCAAGACAGTGGTAACCCACCTGTCACCAGCAATGCCAATAACGATACTGCACGGTGCGTAGTCCTCGATGAAGCTCCTCAAACCAGAAACGGTATCAATCAAACTGGCCCTTGGGTTTAGGATGAACTGCTCAACCTTGATATCTAAGTCCTGGTAGACCTGGCTTGTGAACTCGGCTAATGCGCTCAATGCGTCACTACTAAGCCCAGTGAGGATTACCAAGTCACCATCATTAACATCACTGTTGATTAAAGCCAACCTCGCTGGGGCAATGTTCAAACCAGCCCCAATTACAATGCACCTCCCCATCAATGGAGTAGTTCAATCAAGCCTCTTTTAAACACAGTGGATGTAATGCTTTAAAACTCGCACTGGAGTGGGCTACTGGGTGCCTGGGTTGATGACTGCGTCGTATTAGGGGCGTGGGGGTGATCTCAGGGGAGAATTGAAGGGTAAGCACCTTGGATAAATACAATGTGAGAATCAATGGAACCCACGCCCCGCCCAGGCACCCTTCAATGTGAGCATGGGTGTTCACAATACTGGGAACCCGATTACCTTAGGTTTTGTAGCCGGGAATAATCCGTGATGAGCCTCCAGTGTACTGTACCTACCAGTGAGACCAGTAGGCCCAGAAACCGAAAAACCTAAAAACCGGGTATACTAAAGATATACTAAAGACACCCTAGAGGTGTACTAGAGGTATACACGGGGTCAGCCCAAGGACCGGCTCATCACCCCTCAGGCTGACCCCTTGGGTCGGCCTCATCACCTCAGGACCCCGCTTTTTCATAATTTAAAAACCTTGTGACACCTGGGGGAAGTATTACCAACTGTATTACCAATTGGAATTGAATGGACGGCGCCAACCATACCATTCCTAGCCATATGCGCCAAGTCGTACGTAGCCCTTAGTCAGTGTGCCGCATGTGGGCATCTTGGTTGTAATCAGATTACCTTTTCACTTGTTTTGCAGAACCTGGGCTCATTGAAGTGGAGGGGTTGGGAAACACATACATCTATAGGTTAGCCGACAGAGGGCACATGCTCGTTGGGTGATGGCATGGTTAAGGTAATTAACCTAAAGGATGGGAAGTTAATTAAAAACGGGCACTATGGGTTTACACGGATGATGGGTGAACGTTCTCAGGGAAAACAGCACATGAGGCACTAGCTAAAGCATATGAGGTTAATGCAAATGATGTTGAGGTCAAAATCCTCAAGTTCAGGGATGGAACAATCAAGGCGCTTATACGCATTGAGGGTTGGTGCGAACTGTACGACGTTGAGTATGAGGAAACCAGGTAGGGAAGGGGGTGGTTAACGTGGCTAAGCTCTGCATTGAAATTCCTGACTCGCTCTTAAAGTGGCTTAAGGAAATCTCAAAGGAAATGGACACTGAGCCTGAGCCCCTTATTCCTCAGTACCTCTGGTTACTCAACTGCATCGGCAGGGCCTCAGTTAGGGGGTTCAGTGTAAGGGAGAGCATGTAAAAAGCGATGAACTAACTAAATTAGTCACTACCGCACAGTGCACCTGTCTACACCTGTATACATGCAACAGGTGGTTAGAAACTTTTGAACACAAATAAACACAAAAACCCACTAGAGTGCGCGTGAGGGTCATTTCGTAAGCGGGTTACTCATCCCGTCAGGCTAGGGGCTTTGCCCCTAGCCGCTCCTCATCACCCAAGGCATCACTGCTTTGCTGTTTAAAAACCTAGGTATGCTTCACTAAAACTTTTAGTGGCGAAGAATTGAATCAACGGTATCGTTTATTCAATTCCTAACCATACGAGTCAGGTTGTGTATGACTTGTTTTAGGGCTACTTAACGGTGTTGCGAACGAGGGGTAGTTAGCCTCTTGTGTATATTGTTGTTACTGTGAGGGAGTATGTTGCATCGCCGTTTGATACTGGCAAACCTCACCATTCATGGCTGGGTTGCGCCACTGCGTGGGGGATTCGGCAATGGGTTTACTAACCCCAGCTTTACTAGGATATTCAGTAGCCCCGGTGAAAGCGGGGTAACCTCCAAGACCCCAAGAAACCCACCCCTCAAGGCGGGGAGGGGGTCAGTCAGAACTAAACCGTTGATGCATCCTTCCCTGACCTCACGCCTAATACAGTCCCCTTGAATAGCACGTGGACTATCCTCAACGGCATGGACTCAATGGTTAAAGGCCACCTATAACCCCTAACATGCACAACACCCACCATCTTAATCACACAATCACCAACAGTCCTGTTAACGCCCTCTAAACACACGACTCGACAATTAAACCTAACCAACCCAAGATCAAACGTGGAGGAAGAATAGCCTGGCGACGGCACGCCTAAACGACTCATTATTCTTCAAGTCACAACACGCATCGTAAGCCTCAAGGAACAACCTCGCGGACGGCTTATCGGTAGCGTATACAGCCCCCATGAGTGCGTGCGCCTTGGCCAGTTCCTTATTACCATTGATTAATGCGTAGAGCATTAAGGCTAACCGAGCTGTTGAGGTTTCGGGAGCGAGCAGTTGAACTAAAGACGCACCATCAAGCCCATTTATCAAACTCTTAAACTCATCATCATTAACGCCAAGTCCCTTAATTAAATCTAATACCTCCTTGGTTAACCTATCCCTTAGCTGTTTAACAGCGTCATCGTTGTTTTCCCTGACTGCTAAGACGGGCACACAAATATCATCAAACTCTTCAATATCATCAATAAGCCCTTCCTCACATAACCTAATTAATCTAATTTCATCATAAGACATTTCCACGCCAAGAGCATCCCTTAACGCGGGTAAGAAATCACTAATTATCTCATCTTCAAAGGCCCTAATTAACTCCTCATCAACGCTAAGCTTATTCCAAAGCTCAATGCTTAATCCGTCCTTTGGACTAAGCAGGGCTTCTAGTGTTAGCCTGGTCAGGACCGAGACTTTCTCATCGTTATCAAGCACTCGCCAATGTTTCTTAAGCAACTCGCTAATCTCCTTAACCTCCTTATCACCACCCATTAGGGCTAGGGACACGAGGTACTCACCAAGCACTTTTGGCGCAATACTAGGATACTCAGCCGTGGGCCGCTTAAAGATGTCCTCAAATAATTGCCGAAACTCATTTACCAACTTAGTTAATTCATCACCAATCAACAAGCTTTCGACAGCCTTAACACGCAATGCCCAACTACAATTAATTAAGTAGTCTTCAAAACGGACCTCATAACATTTAACTTTTTTAATCTCCTTAGCCACCTCAGCCGCCTCATTAAATAGTCTCGCCGCATCATCAAGGTCATCATTTCTAAACTTATAATGAGCTAATTTGTGCTTAAGAGATGATGTTTCCTTAAGGATAGTCCTCCTAACCGCCTCCTCATCAGCCTTTACGGACTTGAACTCAACGTAACCCATGACTCCCTCATCTTCCATCAACTCCCTGGACTCGACATAACTCACGAATACCTCATCCATCATTAGCTCCCAAACTTTCTCCTTCAACTTGCTTAGTTTCTCAAGAATCTCGTTAGTCTTATCAATAACATTTTTGTTATCTAGTTTCCTCTCTATAAGCAACCTCACATTCTCATTCTCTAGCGCTCGAGCTAACACACGGGCCCAAGCGATGACGCCTAAGCTAGGACTGAGCCTATCCAACTCATTGAGTAAATTGAAGATCTTATCAACAATATCCTCCCTACCGTATTCTGAAAGCTGGGAGATGTAGTCATCCATTGCATGTACAAGAGACGAGACTTGTAGTTCGAGGTACCTATGCGGCGCCTTATTACGTAATGGCTCTAAAGCACGCAGTACAGGTTTAACATAATCTGGTGATATGAAAGCGGTAAATACTATGCGTAATGCTGCACCGGCATCGCTAGGCTTGATAGGCCTGCCCAACTCAGCGGCCTTGGCGATTATTGAGGCTAGCCCAAGACCATAAATCGACTCTTCCTGATAAATACGCGTATGTTCAACGACATACCTATCCCTGGCGTTTTCGAGAACTTCGTTTACCTCATTAATAGCATCATCGTACTTATCAACGAACGCTTTAGTCAGAATATGTGCATTATTGATGACTAGGTTCATTATTAATTGTGGGATTTTGTTATCAACGAGTAGGTAATCATCAACACCGCACCTCTTTAAGGCATCACCAAGGGACTCAACAACATCCTTCCTCAAGTCCTCGGGTCTAGGCACTATAGGAATCCCAGCCAGGGCGAGCCCAATGATTAATACGACTCTCTTCCAGCAGTTGCTGAAGTTCCTTAGTGCACCTGTGAGCTTCTCGCCGTAGTATTTTACGAAGTAATCAACGGCACTGTCTTCATCTCTCACCTCCTCCGAGACTTTCCTCGATGACTCTCCTATTGTTTTCCAGGGCTTCAACGCATCACCAAGTACTTCGCAACCCTCGCCCTTATCTCCAACGCAGTCAAGCAACTTCTTAATCGTCTCCTCGATTAGGTCGTGCTGCCTAATAGCCAACCAACCACTCAGCCCAGAAACACCCATCAACTCAACAACACCAGGCGTCAATATTGGTTCGCCAAGCCTCACTGAATCAACGAATGGTCTCCTTAATGTGAAGATCTCGGCCAAAGCCTTGGCTACGTTGAGGTCTTTATCGACCTTAAATAGTCCATTTATGTATTGTGCTATGAATGCCTTAGTCCTACTCTTGGCGTTGTTGATTAACTCCTCGATCTTGCCCACACCGCAGTTGTTTCTCGCCAGTTCCTCGCCAACTAGCCTGGCTATTAATGCGCGGCCGGAGTCGAACTTTGCTAATTCGCCTGCTAATTTGCTGAGCACGTCATCGCTTAGTTCACACCCGTTAGGGTTACTCTTGGTCCTCGTGTACTCCCTAACCAACTCGGCTAGGAACTCCCTATCACTCAATGCCTGCGAAACATCAACCTCCAACGCATTCCTCACCTCCCCACTCAATGCGCTGTAGACATCACTCGGTAGTACGATGAGTGTGAGTGATTTCATTGCTATCGATTTTATGGCATCCATCAAGTTCTTCATTGTCCTCTCGATGTTAGTTTGTATGGGTGCCTTCACATCAATGTCCATTCTCTCGTAGGCTTTGGTTAACACCGGGTCGTAGAGTATGAGCAACCTACCGAAGTACTTGCCGAATTCCTTGCCGTAGTTCTCAATGAACGTAGTAAACTCCGAGAAATTCTCCGAATCAAGCGCATCAACACGTGCAACTAGCCCAATATCGCTGTTCATGAACAACTCCCAAATCACGGCTGCGGCTAGCGTGGACTTACCAATACCCTTAGGTCCAACGACCACGACGAAGCCCTGCTTCAAAAGCCCATCCCTAACCTCGTTAACCAATTCGTTGAACTTACCTACCCTAACAATGCTGTGGTACCCATCCTCAACCCTAACCCTCAACTCGCCGTTCTCAACCTTGATGTTTGGGTAGATGATACCTTGCTCGAAATCGGTCTTACTAGCAATGGTGATGCTGGCGGTGAGCCCCTGCTTGAGTAGGTTGACCCAATTGTTGAGTTCATTGACCTTCGCCTCAACCTCCTTAATCCTCCCCTCAATCTCGTTAACCCTCCTCTCCAGCTCATCCATGCTCAAGCCCGTTATGTCCATTAATGCCTCCCTGGCTTCCTCATAACTCATCCCCATTGCGTAGGCAACCCTATAGACCAACAACCTACCCAACTCATTGAAATCAAAACTACCGCCCGGCTTCTCCACCCTTAACGTCTCAAGGCTCCTCCTCAACTCAGTGATCTCCCTTAGGTAGCCCTCCCCCTCCCTCTTGAATGCAATGTACGTGAGCACTGAGATGAGGGCTAGGGCGGCTGCGCTGATTGGGATTGCGGCTAAGCCACCAATCACGTAACTGGCTAGGTTATTCACGAAACTGCTTAGAAACGCCACGGACGACTCCTCCCACTCAAGCAAATCCTCCCTAACACCGAGAACCTTACGCAAAGTATCAACGGCTTCGAAGTACGCATTAACCCAGCCCCTCAACACCTCCCTAGCCCCACCCTCACCCTTCTCCCTGATTAAGTCGATGACCTCCTCGACAAGGCCCGGCGGTATGTACTCAACCCTAAACCACTTAATCCTCCTATCCCCAAAGGCATCCTTAATCAACCCCAATGCCCTACTGGCATCCGCATCGAAGGTGCATGCACTCGGCTCCTCAACGCATTTCCACGGTATATAGTAAGCCATGTGTGGTGAGTCCCCAATCATCCTCACAGCCTCCTCAACAATAGGCCTTGGGGCTTTATCACCAAGGATCCTCCTCAACTCCTCATCCTCAACCCTCATCTCATCCACAAACTTCCCAATCCAGGGCATCATCCTCTTAAGAATCCTCATAACCTTCTCACGAAGCCCCAACCCACCCTTAGCTTCCTCACCCTCGGTCTTGGTGGTTGTGGTTATGCCTAGCGTATGCTCATCAACCGTGACTCCAGCACCAAGCCTACCCTCTAGGTAATTCTCCCTGAAAAACGTCTTACCACTCCTCGGCGGCCCAATGAGAACGAACCTACCACAACCAGAGCACCTACGAAGAACCTCACCAACCTCACCCTCATTAAAGCTCTTAAACAAATCAACACTAAAGCCACTCCCCATTCAGTACAGCACAGTTCAATGATATTTAAGCTTTGCTTAATCCACTTTAGCTTATGACAATATTTACAATTACTCACGGCTGACTATGAGTAATACCGTGATGCATAATTACCCTGGACTCCTCATGAACACCCACAAACCCAAAATAAACCCAGGGTAATAAACCATGCATTGAAATGCTGTTAGAGAATTTCAAAGGAGGGTTGAGGTGCTGTGGTTTTAGCAGGTGAGTATCCTGCCTAGTTGGGTTTCCTCATAAACCAGTGCCCTACCTGAGTGCTTACTGTTGATGAGTCTTTTATTTCTTAGTTTGGCTAGTATCCTCTCGATGGCTTGTAGGGATGTTGGTTCGTTGAATTTTGAGGAATAGCCCTTCACAATCTCTTTTGCTAAGCCATAGCCACTGCAAATCAACCTAAGGACCCTAAACTCAACTAGACCCAAGTCAACAAGCCTAGGCACGATAGGCCAGTCAATTGGTTCACCTTTATCAGGCATGACGAAGACTCTGTCAATGCTAACATTAATGAAGCCACCTACAGTAGCCAGTGTCATTGCTAGGAAGCTCAGTATTGTTGTGACCCACCTGTCACCAGCAATACCGATGGTTATGTTGCAGGGTGAATTAGCCTCAACCAAACCCCTAAGTGATGCAACAGCGTCGACTAGGCTTAATCCTTGGTTAAGCACAATGGGCTTAACCTCGATGCTTAAGTCTTGGTAGACTTGCCTAGCGAATTCAGCCAGGGCATTAAGCGCATCACTGTTGCTGCCGACTAGGATAACATAATCGCCATCATTAACGTCAGCGTTAATTAATGCCAGCCTAGCTGGTGTGATGTTAATGCCTGCGCCGATGATTATGCACTTCTTATCCATTGATGTGTAGGCTTCGCCGTGGTAAAATACCTAACCCTGCGAAACCCACCCCACCGCCTAATACTCAACGCACCTAACTAAGCCATTCCTCTCAGCATCGTAGTAACGCATGACTGCTTCACTTGGCTTATCCGAGTGAATGAGTTTAATCGACTCGTCACCACGCCAAAACTCAACAACAAGCTCACCATCACCCTCATAGATGCAGTACCTATCAACACCACCAAGAATGCCTCCAGCCAATTTCAAACCAGCATCAACAGCCTCACTAACAGTAAAAGCCTTAACATTCACTTGACTAAACAGGTCATCCTTATACAGGAACCAGGGCATTACTTAATGGGTGCAGTTAACTATATATGGTTTACTAATTCCACTTCACCTCATTCGCCTTAAGAATGAAACTGCTTAATTAATCATAGCTCATTCCTTTCAAGCTTTTTCACTAAAGCCTAGAATCAAGACTTTGCAAGTTTGACATAGGTCTCAGTAACCTATACTGTGGATACTCTCAAGGTGGTAACCCAGATGATTCATTATTGATTTGCTATAGGCTTCACTGTAATTCACTTTACCCTTAACCACAAGCTACCTCAAAACATTACTATAATGATTTACAGAGCCCACGGCAGCTCATCAATTAGGTGTTGAAACAAACTTTCCCTTAGAATAATTTCAAGGATAATCACCAGCATAGATAATGAATGCCATGAAGTATTTGGCATAAAGATTTAATCTTTAATATACAGATGGTTATACTTTATCGTGTTTTCCAAAACGTTTTTAAATCCCAACATCTGTAGTTATAAATTAGGGCGATTAATGTGAGTTGGAAATGGAATGAAAATACTGTACTGAACGCCATTAGACAGGGCAACGTGCAAAAGCAGCTTAATGTCATAGATGAATTACCGCGACCTGCAGATGTACGGAATGTTCTTGACGATCGTCTGCAGATTTGTCGGAATAGAAGCCCACGGCTTATCCTAGTTGAAAAGGTTAATGATTACGAGATTTATATATCAATACCTGATGGGAAGAGCGATTGTGATTTTATAGTTTGGAGATATTCTCCGAACTTAAACCCTCCAGTTAAGATACCTAAGCATGATGAGGATTTGGGCAGTATGTATGTTGACTTGAAAAAGAAAGATTCCAAAATTGATGAGTACCTCATTAATGCTACAATTAGACTCCTGAGAGATCGGTGGTCCGTAAATCAAATTATAAATCATTATTTTAATGACTTAAGCATAACGTTAAAAGAGGAAATCAGGAAGTTTTTAGTTACACTTAAATGGATAGGACTTCAGGAGGATGTTAACTATCCTCCGCCAAAATACTTAGGTTCTAAAATGACTCTTGCGGTTTATGCACTTCTTGAGGTGGGGTTTGACCCTAAGAAGGACATAAGGAAGATATTAAGGTTTTGAGCATGAGGGAGGTTAGTATTGATGAGTATTTAGACTTTGTTTCTAAGAATGGAAGCATTACCATAGAGGACCAAGTCATACCTCTTGAGCCAATTGAGGTCAAGAGGCTTGAGCCATTGCCCGAGGAGTTGACTGATGTCTCAACAACGGTTTGGAGCTTTCCTGAGAGGGGTTCATGGGCAACGCACAAGGGTGATTATAGGGGCAACTGGGCGCCACAAATCCCACGAGCACTGATTCTAAAATACACTGAACCTGGTGGCACAGTCCTTGACCCCATGGTTGGCTCTGGGACTACATGCATAGAGGCAATACTCCTCGGCAGGAACTGCATAGCCGTTGATATTAACTACAACGCAGTCATACTAACACACCACAGGCTATACCACCTAGCCAAAGCCCTCAGAGAGGGTAAGGCCAGTGGTATACTTAATTACGTGGGCAACGGCGCCGTGAGTAATACGGTGAATGCTTGGTACAGGGTTTACCACGGTGACGCCCGCAACCTGGATAAAATACCTGATAACTCCATTGATTTAGTTGCCACTCACCCACCGTACTTTAACATAATAAAGTATGGTGAACAGGGGATTGAGGGCGACCTATCCAGGGCTAGGAGCCTTGAGGAGTACTTGGCAATGATGAGACAGGTTGCAAAGGAAATATACAGGGTCTTGAGACCCAACGGCGTGCTGGGTATCCTGGTCGGCGACACAAGGGTCAAGAAGCACTACGTACCAATCTCGCACTATGTACTGCTCACACTCTTGGACGTAGGCTTCGTACTCAAGGAGGAAGTGATTAAGGTGCAACACAGGATGAAGGCGACGAGGGAAGTTTGGGCGAGGCTGAAGGATAGGGATTTCCTACTAATATACCACGAGAAACTATTCATCCTAGAAAAACCAAGCAAAA
>Ga0080005_135444_pt1 | contig 22473 bp, 23 predicted proteins | sample JossMetagenome_2_FD_69208 | JGI IMG/M metagenome (GOLD analysis project Ga0080005, IMG submission 69208) | Hot spring sediment microbial communities from Joseph's Coat, Yellowstone National Park, USA - JC3_ASED (SPADES assembly) (version 2) | ecosystem: Environmental > Aquatic > Thermal springs >...
CACTCCCCAAACATGTCGTCAATCAACACCTCAGCTCTTAACCTAAGAGCCTTCAGAGCCAATTCGCGAGCCCTCTTTTGTGCGAAGTCCCTTAGGTATGCGTAGACCTTCCTCCTCAATGCCTTAACCTCCCTCCACAACCTTTTGGCCCCTGGGGTTGAATCCAACCCCAACCTCTTCAACTTACCCAATTCCTTACTTAGTTTCTCAGCCTTGTGATACCACGTGTCAATAAGCCTAAGGTTTGGCCTCAATGGTGAGCACTCCGCAATCCTATTGCTTGGATTAATTATGCCGTAGGCAACACCATTACTCCAGGCATTCACATCAACAACAAGCCCATAACCACTAGGCACGTAGGGCTCCACCACACACTCAGCCACCAAAGCCAGGTAAGGTTTATCATCCTTTAGACCAATCATTGCGTACTTAACATCACCACCTTCCTTAATCCTATCAATGACCCACTTGGGCATTGGGACCTCAACAACAAAGCCACGCTCATTTTTGCAGACCTGGCGCAACCTAATGACATCGCTCCTAAAGTCCAGAGCCACTGGTGCACCCTTATCACCCTTCATGGAGCCATCACCGTAAACCCTCATGACCTTAAGCGGAACCCAAGCCCTCACGAACCACCTCTTCGGCGTAGTCCCAAAGACCAGGCTCCCCATGTAGTTCTTGAAACCATATAGTTGATACTGTATGCTTTTGGGAATGTCCGGCACCCAGATCTCAAAACCACGATGGGCTAGGTTCGTGAGGGCCATCAACCTCCTTATGTAATCAACATCACACTTATCCTTCGGTAGTTTAATGAGTACTGCCCTCCTTGCAATCATCAACTATCACCAGGATCTTCACTCTTCTGCCTTGTAGGTCTTTGATTTTGGGTTGGTACTCCCTACTGATGTATATGCCCACATCCCTACTCGTTACCTTGGTTATACTACCCTCAAGATAGGCTACACAATCCACAAAAGCACAATCTGTAATAGCTTAAAAAATTTTCTGAGAAAGAAAGACTTAAATCTCAGACAAAACAAGGGTTAAACAGTCCTAGTGGGGTTGTCGCCCCACCAGGAGCCAGCCCCGAGGCAAACTGAGCCAGTGATGCCCCAAGGATGGGGGACAAAGTCCCGACAGAAGATGAAAGGTGATTAGGGACAACGGGATGCGGGAAACGGGGCAAACTAGTGGTTTCACCTTAGGGTCGCCACAGCGTACCTAAGGGTCTTCCTATTCAACCACACGGCTAGCATTGTCATTGGGACTAGGCTCAGCTTAACGGTTAGTTGGGACAACATCAGTAACCATATGTTGGGGACCACGCCGTAGAAGGCTATTGGTATGAAGACCAGGGTGTCTATGACCATGGCAACAGGGTCCGAGTACCCAACCCTCCTCAAAACACCACCACCCAACCTAGAAACCAAAAATACGTCATATGTTTCGGAGACTATGAAGGCTGTTATTGAGGCTACGGCAATCCTGGCGCTAACGCCCATTATGGTTGCAAAGGGCGCCTGCAATGGTTCCCAGAACTGGGCTGGCGGGTAATTAATCACTAGGTAATTAATGAGGAACACCAGGGCTTGTAGATAGGCGGCTATCCTAACGACCCAATAACCAACACTCCTACCGTACCTGAGGGTTAGGAAGTCCAGCACCGAGACACTGGCGCTGTATGTAATCACGCCCATCGGAGTAACCAACGGGCCCACGTAGGCCCCTATTTTGCTAGCCATGTACTGGCTTATGGTTAGCAGTAGTATATAATCCATGGCGCCAACAGGTAACAACAACTCCTCACTGCCAAGCCTATGCACAAGCCATAATATACCAGCGGCTGCTATGTACACCATGAAGGCCATGCCGTACAGGATAGGCAGGCTATACAAAGAACTCCAGGTCATACAGGCAGGCAGAAAATACCTAAGTTTATAAACCTATGTTGCTTATGACCGACATCCAGAAAAACAGGATATCACTGAAATTAACTATGAAGAAGTGCCACTTGAGTGATCGAGGCATATGAAGATCGTTGAAATATTTAGGTCAAGACAAGGTGAAGGTCCAAATGCAGGTAAAGAGGCAGTGTTTCTGCGCCTAGCTCTTTGTAATTTACGTTGTGTTTGGTGTGATACTAAGTATTCCTGGCGTGGTGGCGTTGATATGAGTGTTTATGATGTTTGCTTAAGGCTTATGAGTATTGGTAACGAGGTTAGGCACCTGGTTATTACAGGTGGTGAACCGTTGCTCTGGCTCGATGAATTAATGCCGTTATTAAGGATGATTAAGAGCCTTGGTTGGTATGTTGAGGTTGAGACGAACGGTACGATACCACCAAATGGGCTTGTTAATTACGTAGATGAGTTCAATGTATCGCCAAAGCTCTCGAACTCTGGGCTACCAAATGAGGGTTCGAATTAATGAGTTAGCGGTTAGGGAGTTCGTGATTAGTGGTAAGGCTGTGTTTAAGTTCGTGATTGAGAACCAGAAAGATGGAGAGGAAGTGCTGTGGTTCATTAATAAATTTGGCATACCCAGGGATAGGATTTACCTAATGTCGCAATGCACCTCACGTGATGAATGCATACGTAAGGATGAGGAAATCACGAAACCCATGGCGTCCAGGCTCGGTACTATGTTCACGCCGAGACTTCACATAATTCAGAGGTTTAAGTAATAGGGCGTTAATTAGGATAATGCACCACCTTAGGTGTCACGTCCCACGTATAGAGTATATCCTATCATCACCCGGGCCGCAGTAGATTACCGCGGGCTCGGGCTCGATGCGCTCACCAGTGACTGGGTCTGTTGTGTGCGCTTCAAATAGTTCTCTGGCTGTTAATTGCCTATACGTGATCCTACCCCCACTCATGCTAACCACGTAACCCCTCAACTCCTTAACCGGTAGCCCTGTGAGCTCGTCAACCTCCTTCCTGAAGGACCTCAGGATAATACTCAACACCCCATTGGACCTTAGGGACTCCACAAACCACCCATAGAACTCGGGCCATAGGTGTGGGTGGGCCCCATAGACGAACTCGCTTGGTCCTACCCTCGTTATATCCCACTTAATTACCTCCAAATCACCGGCTTTTTCCAATCCCATACCCATGGCTATTATGACTCCATCATCGAGCCCCCTCCAGGTGCTTGGTCTAGCTAATTTAGGGCCTGTTATTGTTAATATGGCTGTCTCAATCACGTGGGACTCAAGCTCGGAAAGGAACTCCGACAAGCCGCCAACCTCCCTAATCCACCTCTCCCTCTCACTCCTAGCCCTCCTTATGAGCCTGGAAATCTCCCTGGACTCCCTCCTCACGACCTCCTTAAAGAGCTCTATCAACTCGTCAAGTGTGCCCTCGTACTCATCGAGGTACTTGTGCGCACCGATCTCTGCCTTAAAGATGAAGTGGTACTTGTTCTTCCATAGTTTGAATCTATCGTAATCCAGTATTGCGAATGGGACGTAAATCCCGAGGGACTTCACGTACCTCCTAACCTCCTCCTCTATCCTACCCACCTCCTCACTCAACCTCTTCCTCCTCCTTAACTCCCTCAACAACTCCCTCCTAAAGACATCCAACTGCTCCGGCTGTGCTTCCCTGAGGAACTTGAGGATGTCCTCAGCATCAAAGGTGAACTCCCTACCTCTCCCTAGGTAAATTGATTGCTCCGGAATCACGACCTCACCCTTCCTAGCCTCCTCAACAACCTCCTCAAGTTTATCCCTCACCTGCGCCACCAAGTCCTTACTCTCATCCAACCCTATACCAACCAAGTCGAGGACGTAATCCACGTACCACCTAATCCTCTCTAAACCCCTGGTACCACGCCTATGCATATGATCACTAAATAGATTAATTATTAAAGCGTTAATAGCCACTGCATTAACAAGTCAATGGTATTATTCATCACGAAACCCCTCTCCTTTAACCTATCCCTTGGCTCGAGCATGCCGTAGAAGAAGTCCCTGAGTCTCTCTAGGTACTCAAAGGACTGGCTAACCGACATTAACCTAGGGGTTTGTGGGGATTGATTATTCCTTATTAAACGTTTAATAGCTAGTACTTTATGAACCCCCTCAACTTATTGATTAGTTTAAGCACGTAATCTCTATGAAGCTCGAAGGTCTCCTTACTCATGAAGTTATGGTAGAAATTGGCATGTAACCTCTCGGCCATACCGAAGTATAGCACCAACTCCTTATCGCCGGTCTCCCTGAAGAGGTTTTCGATTATTATGTCATAATCCCTATGGCTGTGGTGCTCCCAACCCCTAGTCTCCGCTATTGCGTTAAGTAGCGAAACAACGGAACCCCACAGCTTCTCGCTGGCCTGCACCAAATCGCCCTTCGCATACTCTTCCTCGGACTCCCTTAGAAGTTCCTCATACAGCCTTAAGTAAACGCCAACCCTCTCCTTAGGGTCCGAGCTCTGTGCGAGTAAATCGGCTAGGAAGAGCTCAGGGCTGATTCCCCTTTTTCTACTCTCCTCATCTATCAACCGTAACAACTCCCGCATCTTAATCATAATTACACCAACTCCCTTTATTAAGAATTCTCATTGTCTCATAATAAAGCTTAAATAATAAAATAATAAATGTGTTATCAATGGCTAAAACCATGATTGAGGAAGCTAGGGAGGGTAGGGTTACTGATGAGGTTAAGCTTATCGTTAGGCGTGAGGGTGTTGATGTTAATAAGTTGATACGCAGGATTGCCACTGGTCGTGTAATAATCATTAGATCCATTAAAGAGCCTGACAAGGTGGCTGGTGTCGGGCTTGGATTAACTACTAAGATTAATGTCAATATTGGCACATCGAGTGAGGTCCTTAACTTAGCTATGGAGTTGGAGAGAGTTAAGGTCGCGAATAAGTGGGGCGACACGTTGATGGACCTATTAACAGGCGGGGACCTTGATGAAATCCGTGGGGCAGTTATTAGGGAGTCGAGGATGCCCGTGGGCACGGTACCCGTTTACCAAGCCTTCATAGACGCGTTTAAGAGGAGGGGTGGTGGCGCCTACTTCACTGAGGATGACTTGTTCAATACGATAGAGAGGCATTTGAAGGATGGCGTGTCCTTCATGACACTACACGCGGCAATAACGAGGGATTTAGCCCTAAAGGCCCTAAGGAGCAATAGGGTTATACCAATCGTGTCGAGGGGTGGTGATATGATGGTTGGCTGGATGCTGCACAATAACGCCGAGAACCCGCTGTACGCCAGGTGGGATTATATTTTAGGGCTGTTTAGGGAGTACGATGCCGTCATATCGATAGGGGATGCACTGAGGCCAGGCGCCACCGCCGACAGTCATGATGAGTTCCATATTGCCGAGTTGATAGAGATCGCTAGGCTCGTTAAGCGCGCATTGAGGGCTGGTGTCCAGGTCATGGTTGAGGGACCTGGGCATGTACCACTTAACGAGGTTGTGTGGGATGTGAAGCTCATGAAGAGGTTAACAGGGGGTGTTCCGTATTACGTTCTAGGACCATTGCCTACCGACGTGGCTGCCCCATACGACCACATAGCAGGCGCGATCGGCGCAGCGCTCGCCGGCGCTGCCGGTGCTGACCTGCTGTGCTACATAACACCTGCCGAGCACCTTGGACTACCGAATGTTAGGCAGGTTGAGGAGGGCGCCATAGCCTTCAGGATAGCAGCCCACATAGCCGATATTGTGAAGTTGGGTAGAAAGGCAAGGAGGTGGGATGATGAGGTTAGTACGTATAGGGGCAAGCTCATGTGGGACAAGATGATACCCAAGCTCATAGACCCAGAAAACGCCCGCAGGGTGTACACCCAATTTGGTGTGCCAAGGGTTAGGGCATGCACGATGTGTGGCGGTTACTGCCCAATGATGCTTGTTATGGAGCAAATAAAGAAGCTCGAAACCGCAGGTGGTGCCCAGTGACGTGTCAATACTCACTAACCCACCCCTGGGTGTTGAGTACCTGGGTTAAGTCGTCGATTTTAAACACGGATAGGTTAATCATAGTGTCCGCCTGCCTCCCATACATAAATCGCGAACTCTTTGAGAAATTAAGCAATGAGGGTACTGTTATTTTCGCATGCCCTGAGCGTGAGCCCGCGATGCATTATGGGAAGATTGCCAGCATTGTAAGGAGTTCGGGGCCTAGGGAGGTTTGGGTTGTCACGGTGGATGGCTCGCCCCACTGCATAGCCCTCCAGGCGGCTTTGAATGAGGCTGAGTACATACTTGGTGAGAGATTGAACAAGAGGCATTTCGTGCTCGTTGACGGTAGGGAGTTGGTGGAGGTTGACCCAGACGCTGTCAGGGCTGCTAGGTACATAAGCATTGTTAATGAGTTGCTGCGTAGGAATAGGGACTTCGTGATTAATGAGTTGAGTAAGCACTCGCTCGAGTTTAGGAGGGCTCATGGTATCAAAACCTGACGATATCACTGGTCTCTAAGCACAATCTTCAAACCCTCGTTAGAAATCACGAACCTCCTAGCCGCAAAGCCGACCTCGCCCAGGCACTGCGTTAATTGCTCCTCCTCATCCTCATGTGTTAGTATTACCAAGACGCCCTTCTTAACGTAGTAGGTATCCGCATAGCGGGTGCAGGGGCTTAGCCTACCCTCAATGTCCCTGGTTAGGAAACCGATCTCTCTCGAGAACTCCCTACTCAGCCTTAGGAAGTTCTCGTATGTTGGTTCGTTAATCATTTTCTCGACATACCTAGGGCCAATTTCACCAAGCCTATTTGCCAACTCCCTAAGCATCGTCGGGGTCGAGCCCCTACCCAAATCAACCGTTAGGACAACCAAATCCTCAGGGTATGGAACCCTATCAAGAAGCCCAACACCAGGCGGTCCAGGTCTAACCCTAACCTCAATGCCGCCACCGTAGTACTCAGCAATGACATCACCCAGCCCAGTCCTATTCTCAACCTCGGCAATGTGTGCCACCTTAGCCGCCTCAATCGTCGACCCACCGAGTAATGCCGCAACACCAACTGCGGTACCTAACGTTAGTGCCGCACTCATGCCATACCCAACACCGAGCTCCACGGGCGATTCGTAACTAACAATGGCATCTGCATCAAACTTGGCAAGTACATAGTCGACCAGGCCCACACTTGGCTCCCCTTTACCGCCAAGTCTCACGGTTAATTTAACGCCCGGCCTAATGACCACGCCTGTGCCCAGGGAACCCGTGGTCACTGGGTCATCCGTGTACTTTGGTAGCCACATGCTGGTTATGTGGAGTGGTACGTCAACCACTGCGACCCTAACCATCTAGACACCCATGATGAAGAAAACCCTGGCCGGCGCCCCATCACCACCCCTTATCAACAGTGGTGCCACAATAACCACACCCTCGATATAATCCCTATCCCTAAGCTCCGGCTCTATCCTCGCGAAGTTCAACTCCTCAATTATTAACACATTCCTCACCATGAACACCCTATGCACATCAATAGGCCTACTCTCAGGGCCGCCCGCTATGCTAAGCCCATCAATACCGACAATACCCAACCTATCATTGACACTGACTAGGTAATTAGCGGCATCAAGGCCTATGTAGGGCCACCCATAGAGATACTCCCTATCGAACCCCCTCCTACCGCTCCAACCCGTGTTTATTAGGACAGCATCATTACGCCTAATGACATCTTCAAACCTCGATAGGTGGCTTGGTTTAATCTCTTCGCCAGGCCCCAACCCGGTGAGCTTTATAATCACGGCGGATTTAATCAATTCATTGGGACTGTACCCATCGATAGCCCTTGCACCACCCATCATGTGGCTTGGTGCATCCACGTGGGTTCCGTGGTGCGTGGATATCGTTATTTCCCTCGTCTCATAGCCATCCCTAGCCGTGATATTGAGTACGCTAACCATAGGCGGCTTGAGAGATGGGTGGTAAGGCATGTTGTGGTATATGTCATGCGTTAGGTCGTAAATCCTGCCACCCCTTATTAACTCCAGTAGCTTCGACACCGAGTTACACCAATAAAACTTTAATTTTTAAATTTTCCCCAGATTAATAAATATTTTAACAATATAAATTATTTATATATGGAGAAAATGCTTATTAATATATGAAAAACACCACCATAAACAATGTCCTGGATACCGCCTAACCACCCGAGGAGGGAGTCGTTATTGCTTAGGGAGAGGGTTGTTGAGGGTGTTAGGGAGGGTTATGTCTCAATGCAGGGCTTAATCGCTCACGGTCGTGGTGAATGCTTCGATTACCTAATCGGCGAGGAGACCATACCGCCCGCGCTAAATGCCGAGAGGGCTGCGGTTGCGGCAATGCTACTCGCTAAACACCCAGTTATTTCAGTGAATGGTAACGTAGCCGCGTTAGTGCCTGGTGAAATAATTGAGCTCGCTAAGTTAGTTAATGCCAAAATCGAGGTCAACCTGTTTTATAGAACCAGGGAGAGGGAGGAGTTGATAGCTAAGGTACTTAGGAAGTACGGTGCCGATGAGGTTCTCGGCGTAGGCGATGACGCGTCATGTACAATACCGGAGCTCTTCAGTGAGAGACGTAGGGTGTCGTGTAGGGGCATCTACATCACCGACGTCGTACTAGTGCCTCTTGAGGATGGGGATAGGACTGAAGCCCTCAGGAGGATGGGGAAGGTCGTGATAGCCATAGACCTAAACCCACTATCGAGGACCTCGAGGGCTGCGAACATAACCATAGTTGATAATGTGGTGAGGGCAATACCGAACATGGTTAGGCTGGCCAGGGAAATGCGTAACTTGGGTAGGGATGCATTGATGAAGATACTCACAGATTTTAACAACGACGAGAACCTAGGGGAAACAATTAGGTATATCATAGGTAGATTAACGAAATTAATGAATGAGGGGGTTGTGATCGAATTCCCTAAGTGATTTACTATTTGTTAGTCCTAAATGGAATATACAAAATCACTAGGTCTGTTGAAGCTTCGTAATTCAATAATTGCCCTAACCTCAGGACCGTAACCCTCTCCGTGCTTAATGTTAAGTTTTCTAGCACATAAACCTCGTGATCAAAACCGAGGTGTTTAAGTAATTCTTTAGCAACCATGGCTATGCCATCCCTGTAGGGCGGCGGGAATACCAGTAAATCCCTACCTAAACCCACGTATTTACTCAACTCCTTAAAGTCTGGGTTCCTCTCGTGTAGTGTTATAAATATTATGTCAGCAAGGTCTTTGCCCACGATTGAGAGGGCTCTGGTTATTGATGATACGCCGGGAATTACCGTAATGCTAACACCGTATTCATTAGCAAGCGTCCTAAGCTTCACCATTAACTGCCTCTCGGAAACCGAGGGATCACCATGCATTAGGAAACACACATCCTTAACCCTAGCAATCTCCATAATCCTACGCAATAACCCCTCCTCATTCCTGTAATTAAGCTCAATGACTAGTTTATTCGCTATGTAGGGCTTGAACCTACTAAGTACGCCACTCCAACCAGCGATTGCAGGGCACCTCATCACCGCATTTAAACCCTTAATCGTTATTAACTCGTGATCGCCAGGACCCACACCGATTATGTAGAGCATATATAATCACTCATGCGCTGCAACCGCTATGGTGACCTCACCGTCATAAACAACCTTACGCATAATAAGCCTTGCTGTTGGCCCACCAGCAATTAATGCAAGCGGCTCGGCAACGCCCATAACGCCTAAGCGGGTGAGCGCCTCGCTTGGTGGTGTGAGGCAGTCATCATTGGACCTAAACTTACCTATATCACTCAACGGCACTAACATGAACCTAATACCGAGTTCCTCAGCCACGTTCTTTATGTTTTCATGAACTGATGCTATGACATCAACCCTATCAATACTTACATCAAGCCTATCTAGAACGTCAAGTACGGCATATTTGATCAACTTAGTATCAGCACCGCGTTTAGACCCAACGCCTATGCTTAATTTGAGCTTCTTTAAAATCAATACGTTCTCGGCAAAGTCCGTTTTCTGTTCTTCGTCAAGCACGTATATTTTATACTTACAATCACCGATCAACTTATAATTACCCTTGACCCACGCTGGTAAAGCAGTTAATCCATGAACCTCAACACAATCTCCCCTCAATAACTCAGCATTGACCTTACTTAGTAATTCAGGGTTCATGATCTTTGTAATTAACTTCCTGGCAAACTCCTCAATGCTTGTGATGCCGTAAGACTCGCTCGCAGTAGTTATTACAGGTACTACATTCTGCAGCACTTTTAGTTTTTAATGCATAGTCTTCATTAAACCCCTCGTTGGCCTCAACTCCCTTCTAAATGTGTCGAGCACTAAGCTGAATATTTCCAGTGTGACAATGCTGAGCAGGTTCTCATCCTCACTCTCACCGAGAACCACGGGCGTATGCCTCTCGCCATAGCCCGGCAATTCGAGTAAGGCCTCGGAGATCGCCCTCCTAATCGCAGTACCATCGGCCAGTACAAACTCCATCTCCCCCATCGGCTTTAGTCCCAGCTCCTCCCAAACACTTCTGGTCAACACCGTGTACATAGCGCCCGAGTCGACTAGGAACCTAACCCTAACGCTTTTTCCATCGTGCTTGACTATGCCATCCACGTACACAAGGCCCATAGTCACTCATAATGCATGCATTGAATTAATAAAATTATTTTTAATTTTAATGTTTTAATGAGTAATTACTTTAATCTTAGACGCCGCGAGCCTCGCCCTCTCCCTGGCCTCATTGACCGTATCGCCGACGGCGAGGACCACGCCCATCCTCCTACCCCTATACGTGCTTGGTTTACCGAAAAGCCTAACCTGAACGCCTGGTATTGCCAGGGCCTCCTCAATGCCTATGAACCTCGGTGCGTAGCCCTCGTTATCGGCAATTATTACATGCGATGCTGCTGGGGTTACGAGCTTGACCTCGGGTATTTGGAACCCCAGTGCTGTCCTGACATGTATTTGGAATTCATTTATGTCTGTGCTCACCAGCGTCACAAGCCCGGTATCATGCGGTCTCGGCGCAACTTCGCTGAATAATAGCCTACCATCCCTCGTTAGTATCAGTTCCACGCCGTAGATGCCGAGCCCACCCAGCTCATCCACAACCTTGATCGCCATTTCCCTAGCGGTCTTCAACACAGACTCATTAGCTGTCGGTGGGTGCCAGGACTCCACGTAGTGGAAGACCCCCCTGGGCCTTTGATGTTCAATTGGGGTTAGGGTCCTCGTCTCGATACCGCTCCCAACCCTATGCCTATACGTCAGTACCGTGAACTCCCTATCTATCTCCACGAACTCCTCAACAATCACCTTCCTACTCGCTCCCCTCGCATGCTCAACGGCGCGCCTAAACCCCTCCTCAACCCCATCCCTACTCTTAATGATAACGTGGCCATGCCCACTCGAGCTCATCTCCGGTTTTATTAAGCATGGGTAACCCAGGTCCTTGCAGGCCCTCTCCACATCATTGGGTGACTCAGCCACGTAATACTTAGTCGTTGGTAGTCCCAGCTTCTCGGCAGCTAACCTCCTCAGCTCTACCCTGTTCATGCACACCTTAACCGCACGGGCGTTTGGTACAACCCTGAACCCCTCCTCCTCAAGTTCCACGAGGGCGTCTGTGTTTATGGCCTCGATCTCCGCAATAACGGCGTCAGGGACCTCCCTCCTCACTATCGCCTTAATTGCCTTGCCATCCATCATGTTTATCACGTACCTCCTATGGGCGACGTGCATCGCTGGTGCCATGTCGTACCTATCCACAGCCACAACCTCAACACCAAGTCTCTGCGACTCAATTGCCATCTCCTTCCCCAACTCACCACTACCCAGCAGGAGGATCCTCCTGGCGCCCTCCATCAGTGGTGTGCCGAACTCCACCCTCACCACCCCCTTGTTAGGCTCTCCTTAAGGCTGAGCCATAGCTTCAAACCACCCTTACTATGGCCCCTGGGTACTAAGATATCCTCGGAAGCCCTCTCTGGATGGGGCATTAACCCCACGACATTTCCATCCTTATTGGCAACACCCGCAATGTTGTTTATTGACCCGTTGGGATTCTCACCGTGGTATGAAAACGCCGTATTCACCTCCGCTGGGTTGTCAATGTAGTATCTGCCCTCGCCATGGGCTATTGGCATTGAAACCACCTCACCCTCTCCATACGCCGTGGTGAATGGGGTCTTTACATTGAGGACCTTAACCCTGACCCACTTGGCTATGAACCTTGGTGGGTCGTTAGGAAGTAACGCGCCCGGTAACAGCCCTGATTCCACGAGTATCTGGAACCCATTGCATATACCAAGGATGGGCTTGCCCTCATCAGCCATCTCCCTAATCACCCTTAGTGCAGGGCTTCTTGCGGCTATGGCGCCAGCCCTGAGCCAATCACCATAGCTGAAGCCGCCTGGCAGCACGGCCGCATCGTAACCTTCATCCTTAATTTTCCCATGCCACACCACGTCGGCCCTCAGGCCTATAACCCTATTCAGTACATGGGCCACGTCTAAGTCACCGTTGGTCCCTGGGAACCTAATCACCGCAACCCTCATCCTCAACACCCAACACAAGTAATTCGTGAACCGTTGGGTTGTAGATCCTAAGCCTATAGCATAAACCGGACACAATCTTTGCGGCCTCCTCAGAATTCGCAGCAGAAACCGTGAAGCCTAGGTACTTACCACTACGTACCTTAGATACACCGTTGAAGCCTGAGGCTACGATAACATCCTTAAGTATGGTCTCACCCTCGGGATCCCTAGAGCCCCTCAGTATAATGGCGACATGAACCAAGTACCTCCTATTCACAACCTCCTTCGTCCCCATTGTTTAAGTGAATAATTAAAAATTTTATAAAAATTACCCCGAAATATTTATGGTCATTATTTAAATAATTAATTAAATACGGTGTATGATCACGAGTAATCATACACAATGGGTTCCCTGCCAGGCACCCAATCAACCCTGACCCTACCAAGCCCGTGGGAGCGCCTCCACATGTAAACCTGCCTAACTAGCTCGGCCTCGGAAACCCTCCTATTTATAAGCTCGGGGCTTCCGATGTCCACCCTATGGAACAATTGCCAATCTGGTGACGAGACCTGGAATACGCATCCCTCAACCCTATCATACGTTTCCTGGTATGCACTTCCAAGCGCCATGATCTCCACCGCCCTTGAGCCCAGCGTCCTATAAACACCGTTAACCTCCTCAACGGAGTTGTAAAATACGACGCAACCTAGCTTGGTTATTGCGTCCTCGTTTATGGTCACCGTCCTATTAACTGCCAAATCCCTATTGTGTGGGTAGCCCAGGGGCGCCACGGCCTTTGTTATAGCCACAACACCATCCTTAAAACCGTACTTAACGCTGGATAACCTACCCTCAACCGCAGCCTCCACCAACTCCAACAAGTCAGCCTCAAGGAGGGCTAGGGCGTTTGTGACCTCCGGGTCTCCGAACCTGCTGTAGTACTCGATTAGTGTTGGTCCGTAAGTCGTAAGCATGAACTGGCCCGAGAGGACACCAACGTACCTACCACCAACCTCCCTCTGCAATGTCTCTATCGTCCTCTTGACAATATCGACACTCTCCCAATACTCATCACCAAGTAGGAATGGCAACCTAGGTCCTGGCCCCACGATACTCCCCATACCACCACACTCAGGCCCCATGTCGTAATCAAAGGCATGTGGGTGGTCCTGAATCGGCGGTAGCGCAATAACGCTGTAACCGTCAGTTATGGCCTGTACTGTATACTCAACCCCAGTTACTGCCTCCTCAATTATTATCAAATCCTCAATATCACCGTATTTAGAGACGGACCTTGCGGCATCGAGGACTTGCGATGCCTTGGCCGTGCCCATGGCATCCCTAAGGTAGGCTAGGTTTTCCCAGAAGACGCGGACACCCTTACCGCCGGCCTGTCTTGCGGGTTTTATGGCAACGGAGCCAGCGTTTTTAATATACTCCGCCGCATCCCTCACATCTCTAAATGCTCTGAAGGCTAGTCTACCCGGTATTTTATACTTCCACATCAACTCTCTCGCGAATGCCTTACTCTGCTCAATCATGGCTAACCTGCGGGGTACACCGAAGGTGGGCACCCCCATCTCAAGGGCCCTATCGGCAACACCGGCGAATTGGGGTTCCTCAGGCCCGATAATCACGATGTCTGGGTTTACCTCGTTTATTGCCCTTGTGATGCCGTTAACGTTCAACTTATCAATGACCACCCAACCACCGCTCCGCCTGGAAACCCTCTCAATGCCTGGATTCCTATGTGTCATTAGGGCATAGATCCTCGGCTCATGAGGACTCTCTGAGAGTTTTAATGCAATTGCGTGCTCGCGTGCACCATCCCCCACAATCAACACTTTGCTTTTTATCACAATCATTTAAATAATTTACGGAGTTTATAAACCTAATCTTCACGTATATTGTTTAAATAAATAATAAAACTTATAAATTACCTAGGGGTAACCTTACCATGTGGAGTTGATTTACGAGGGCAAGGCCAAGAGGGTGTATAGGCTTGATAATGAGTGGCTTGTCATGGAGTTTAAGGACGAGGTCACGGCATTCGATGGATTGAGGAAGGAGGTGGCCATAGGTAAAGGCAGGTTGGCGGCTGCTCAGACGGCATTCTTCATGAGTTACCTGGAGGGTAATGGTGTTAGGACCCACTTCATTGATTGGGATGGTGATAGGAGGATAACCGTTAGGGCCCTGAGAATGGTGCCGATAGAGGTTATCGTTAGGAATTACGCGTATGGCTCGTTCCTTAAGAGGATGCCCATGGTAAAACCCCTAACCAGGTTCTCAAAACCACTGGTGGAGTTCCATTTAAAGAGTGATGAGCTTCACGACCCATTACTGACCATGGATGATATAACCGAGGCAGGCCTACTAACTAGGGAGGAGTTACAGGAGATCATAAATACGTCACTCAGGGTAAATGACTTATTAACGAATTTACTAAGCACGCGCGGCCTCATTCTTGTTGACTTCAAGCTCGAGTTCGGTTTTGATGGGAGCGGTAGGTTGCTGTTGGCTGATGAGATGAGCGGTGATACAATGAGGATACTAAGGAATGGCAAACACCTGGATAAGGAATTATTTAGGAAGGGTGCCTCGGCGATGGACCTTGTTAAGGCATATACCGAATTAAATGCCCTGCTTGGAATTAAATCTTAACCTCCAAGCCATTCCATAGCCTAATCCTCAAAACACCCCCTTCATCCTCAACAACCCTACCAAGGATCCAGGAATTGATGCTCCAGCGATTAATTACCTTGAGGGCCTCCTCGACATGTTCGGGGTTTACGAAGAGGGCTAACCCAACACCCATGTTGAATACCCGGTACATTTCATCCCAACCCACACCACCAACCCTCTGAATTTCCTGAAATAAGCAGGGCGGCTCGGGCGCCTCAAGGTAAAGACCCTGGCCGGGCCCCAAAGCCCTCCTTAACTTTGTGAAGGCACCGCCCGTTATATGCACGGCTTTTCTAATTAGGCGTGAACTATATAACTCAAGGAGTAACTTGCCGTAATCAGCCGTGGGTTTAAGCAAGGCGTCGGCAAGCTCCTCACCGCACACCTGGTCATCGAGTTTGTACCTGCTCAGTAATACCTTACGTGCCAGTGTGTACCCATTCATGTGGAGACCACCTGATGAGACCCCAACAACCACGTTGCCCACGCGAACATCCTCCGTAGGCCCATTCCTAATTCCGAGGACGGCGCACACCACATCAATCCCATTGACCAGGTCAGGCATTATTGCAGACTCACCGCCAAGCAGTACTGCTCCGACTCTGCTCAATGCTTCGAGGACCCCATCAATTACGCCCCTAACCGCATCGACATCGTTATCCCTCAACGCTATGTAATCAACCACGGCCAGCGGTTTGGTATTATCGCAGGCAATATCGTTTGTATTACCAATTACGCAGTCCCAACCCAGCACCCTAAACCTGCGCGTTGTCCACGCTATCAGTGACTTCGTACCCACCCCATCTACATGAAGCGTGAGGCCAAAACCATTTAGGTCCAGAAACCTTGTGAAGGCTCCCTCATCGATTTTAACGCCTAGTTTATTTGCTAACTGCCTTATCGACTTAATGGCGTAACTGTGCATTTCGTGATGTAGGTCAAGGTCGACCCCAGCCCTCCTGTATGTCCAGCCCACGTTAATCACCGCCCCGGAAGCACTCCATACATAATTCCCCAGTGATTCCGACATCCCTCGCTGTATTAGTTAGGTCATCAATGGAGGCCCAGGTTATTGAATCCACCTCCAGTACCTTGATTAGCTCTTTATCCTCACGGAACACCCTCGCCAGTAACGTCCTCGTTGGCGGCATGGTGACGCCGTATGGGCATGCCCTGGCTATCCTCGGGCTTGCGATACCCACGTGAACCTCCCTAACCCCAGCCCTATGCCTTAATATCTGTGATACCTCCTTAATCGTTAAACCGCTCAGTAATGAGTCATCGATTAGCAGGACCCTCCTGCCCCTAAGCTCCTTGATTATGGGGTTCACCTTTAGGTGTATTATTGACCGCCTAGTCGTGATTTCATCCATGATTGCGGACCTGCGCCTCTCGACATTCATTAACGCCAACTCCACGGGCTTACCCAACGCCTCACCAACCTTTAATGCATAGAGCGTCCCAGTGTCGGGTACGCCAACCACTAAATCAGTACTATCGGCAATACGCCCCCTCAACCTGGCCGCTAACCTCTGGGCCAGGGCCTTCCTAAAGGCATAGACAGAGTGGCCATCGATCTCGGAATCAGCCCTACTCATGTAGATAAACTCCAGGGAACACAGCTTGGGATCCTCATCACTATTAACAGCCCTCAACTCCCTCACCACGTACCTAGAAATGTCGATTATGGAGCCGGGCCTTACAGGGGTTCTGACGGCACCGCCAGCTGCACTTATCGCAGCGGTTTCATTCGACATGTGCGCCAGGTCAAAGCCGTAAGCGCCTAGGGATAGGGCTCTACGCCCATCAACCGATCTATAGCCAACCAGGTGCCCATTACTTGTCAACGCCAACAATACTAAGCTCTTACCTGGGGCTTTCCCGTTAAGGACTATATCGCATATCTCCTCTTCATTAATTTCCTGCCCCTCGTAACAATACGCCACATCAACATTACCGCATTTAATGACACCAAATACCGAGTCATCCGTTGCGGAGCAGGCGATGCCGGCCCATCCATTAACATCGATGTCCTTAACATCATCCAGCCTCTTGGTTGATAATCCCTCGTTTGATAGCACGGAGACCCAATACACCTCACCTCTATGCCTCAATGCTGATAATCCATACCTGATGACATCACCTATGTCCCAACCCTCGTGGAATGACAGAACTCCCAGTAAACCTGCCGTGCCCATGGCGCATCACCTGGTGAAATCCCTCTCCAACTCATCAATGTTCACGTCAAATGGGTAGTTGCCCGTAAAGCATGCTGTGCAAACCTCATCAACGCCTATTGACCGTAACAACTCATCAACTGTTAAGTAAATTAGTGAGTCGGCACCAAGTATTTCCCTGACACCATCAATGGTTTTACCATGGGCTATTAACTCACGACGTGTTGGGAAGTCCATACCCATGAAGCATGGGTACCTAATTGGTGGTGAGGAGACTCTCACATGGATTGCACGTGCACCATACCTCCTCAATCTCGGTATTAATGACCTGAGCGTGTCGCCCCTAATTATTGAGTCGTCAATTAAAGCGAGCGATTTATCCCTAACCCCCTCCCTAACAATCCCATAAAGCTCCCCATTCCTCTCCATGGGCGGCTTGATGAAGTTCCTACCGAGGAACCTATTCTTCACTACCAAATCCTCCATGGGCCTACCCAGGGCTTTTGCGTAGCTCTGGGCGGCGATCCTTGCTGACTCAGGTATTGGGGCCACTACGTCGATGTCCTTAATAGGCTCCTTCCTGGCCAGTGATAAACCGAGCCTCTGCCTAACACTGTAAACACTTATCCCATTGAAATAGGAGTCAGGCCTCATGAAGTAGATGTACTCAAGGGCGCAGTAAGCCCTCTTACCGTTCCCAAACTCATCCCCATACCCACTAACGTCACCCCTGGAGTTAAGAACCACAGCCCTACCAGGCTCCAACTCACGCCACTTAAAACCCAGCACCTCAAGGGCGCTTGTTTCCGAGGCGGCGGCAATACCATCTTCGTTAAAGCCAACGCTCAACGGCCTTATCCCCCAGGGATCCCTAATCAGCAGTAGTTGCCCTTTCCATATCGCAATTATTGCGTAGCCACCCTTGACGGTCATGAATAACCTCCTAATGGCACCCTCAACCCCATGCTTAGTCAATAGGTACCTCAGGTACATTGCCAAGACCCAGGCGTCATAATGCTCGTTAGCGACCTCAAGTCCCTCACCCCTCATTATCCTGGCCAATTCCCTATAATTTGCTATGGTGCCGTTAAAGACCAAGGCCATGTCACCCAGTACTATGGGCTGGAGCTCCACATTGTAAGGACCGCTTGTTGAGTACCTGGCGTGGCCTAGGCATAATGTAGATGCCAGGTTGTTCACGTTATCGAGCTTTATCAAAGCACCACCAACGCTGCAGGCGTATGACACACCCTCCTGACCCCTATGCATGTGCCATGGCGCCATCTTTACTACGTAACTCGGGGACCCCAAGCCCATGAATGCCCATATACCGCACATTAAAATACACCCCATAGGGATGAGTAATCCCTCAACACCTCACCTAATCCTAGTTCTGCCAATTCATCACCCCTCCACAGAAACCTAGCCGAACTGCCCTCTGATGAGCCGATCACCGCATGGGGCACACCCATCTCCCTAAGGATGCTCACTACTTTATCAGTATCCCGTGTCTCGATTATGTACCTGGCATTGGATTCCGAAAATGCCACTGTCACTGGATCAATGGCGCTGCCAGGGACCTTCGCTAAGTCGACGCTGAAGCCCGCCCCACCAATCGCGGACATCTTCAGCAGTGTCGTTGCGAGACCTCCAAGCCCCACATCCATGCATGAATCCACTAACCCATACTCGATTAGCCTAAGCACAGCCTCGGCGTTACGCAACTCCTCCTCAGGCCTAGGTCTCGGTGGTTGACCCCTAACTAAACCATGAACCCTATATAGGTACTCAGAGCCTCCCAACTCATTGTCCGTTAAGCCAATAACAATGAGTGAACCACCCCCCTTTAATCCACCACCAACGCTCTTACCAACATCATTTAACACCCCAAGCACTACGACTGTGACGACAGGCTTTATCACGGTATTCGTGATCGAGTCCTCGTTATAGAAGCTCACCTTACCACCAACTATTGGGATCTTTAATGACCTCGACATCCACGCCAAGCCCTTGACAGATATGACGAAGTACCAGTACCTATCGGGGACCTCTGGGTTCCCCACGTTTATGGAGTCCGCGGCAGCTATGGGTCTACCGCCCACGGAGACCACGTTCCTATACGCCTTAGCCAGCGAGTTCGCGGCCCCCACGTACGGATCCAGGAATGAGTACCTGGGGTTTGCGTCAGCCTTTATGGCAATACCCAGCTTACCATCACCACCATCCTCCTCCAGAAGCCTTAGGACAGCCGCCCCGGCTTGGCCTGGTTTAATGACCGTCCTGACACCAACCTCGTGATCATAGAGTGTGTAGATGGGTTCCTTAGAAGCCACATTGGGGCTTGCAAGTACTCTCCCTAGTGCGTCCTTAAACGGTACCTGCGGTAATGGTGGGATTTCCCAAAGCCCCCTGAGCCAGGTTGGTTCGGAATATTCGTAGTTCGTCTCAGGGGCATTGGTGATTAACTTCACGGGTAAATCCACGATTTTCTCGCCCTTATAAAACGCCTCGAATCGCCCATTCCCCGTTAATTCACCGATTATGTCATAGCCTACACCGTAACCCTCAAGTAGCGATTTCACATCATCCAAACGTTTAGGATCAACAACCACCACCATCCTCTCCTGAGATTCCGAGGCTAGGATCTCCTCAGGGCTTAGTTTATCCCTAAGCCTAACCCTGTCCAGGTAGACCCTAATGCCTAGGTTAAATTGCGATGCCAACTCGCTTAATGCCGTGGCTAGGCCACCGCCACCGACATCCTTAACGACCTTTACAAGCCTCCTCTGGGCTAGTTCGGTTATTGCATCTATCAATAATTTCTCAAGTAGTGGATTACCAACCTGTACCGCGGATATTTCATCAGTCTCACCCAGCGTTTTCGACGCAAAGGCGCTACCTAGCATCCCATCCCTACCTGTGTCATTACCGATCACTAACACGACATCGCCAGGACCAGCCTCACCCCACACAACCTGTTCCTCGGTGCCAACACCAACGCATGTTACGAGTACTATTGGGTTTCTGCTAAATGATTCGTCGAACCAAACCTCGCCCCCAACGACGGGAACCCCAATCCTATTTCCGTAGTCCGATATCCCCCTGACAACGTTTCTGGCGATCCAGAGCGAGCGGTTATCACTTGGGTTGCCGAAGTGTAGGTTGTTTAGTAATGCTATTGGCCTTAAGCCCGTGGTTAGGATATCCCTAACAATGCCCCCAACCCCCGTGGCAGCCCCATCGTATGGATCCACGGCGGATGGGTGGTTATGGCTCTCTATCTTGAAGGATACAAAGACGTCACCAACCTTAATTAGGGGTGCGTCGAGACCTGGCCCCCTAACGACGTGGCTTGACTCCGTGGGTAGCTCCCTCAACCACCTCCTACTGCTTTTGTAGGAGCAGTGCTCGCTCCACTCGGCCTCGAAGATCATAAACTCAGCCCTACTCGGCTCCCTACCCAATGCGCTCCTAATTATGTTGAGCTCGTAATCCTTAAGCGTCATTTCATCACCTGTTTAAACACTTGTTTTAATAATATCTCCTGCATTACGTTATCATATAGAGACAAAATTTTAAAGCTTTTCTTTAAACAATACCACAATGTCTAGGGGCAAAGCCCTGGTTGGTGTGATAATGGGTAGTAAAAATGACTGGGATGTCATGAGGGATGCGGTGGATGAGTTAAAGAGGCTCGGTATACCATACGAGGTGCGGGTTGTCTCCGCCCACAGAACCCCTGAGCTGATGTTTGAGTACGCAAAAACTGCTGTGAATAGGGGTCTCGAGGTCATAATAGCGGGGGCTGGAGGCGCAGCCCACCTGCCGGGAATGACCGCCTCGCTCACGCCGTTGCCCGTCATAGGTGTCCCCATAATGTCTAGGCAGTTGAATGGTATTGATTCCCTACTATCCATAGTCCAGATGCCGTACGGAACACCAGTGGCTACCGTAGCCATAAATGGGGCCAGGAACGCAGCGTTGCTTGCAGCCAGGATACTCGGCATCAAATACCCCGAGTTTAAGCAGAGGGTTGTTGAGTTAATGGATTCAATGAGGAGTGAGGTAATGAGGACGGTGTTGGAGGATGCCTAGCAAGACCCTGGGGATCCTGGGTGGTGGACAGCTAGGGCTTATGATGATAATTGAGGGTAGAAAGCTGGGCGTCAGGTTCTACGTGCATGATGAGCATGAGGATGCACCAGCCCTCAGGGTTGCGGATAAGGCATTCGTGGGCGACCACTGGCAGGAGTTAGTGTCAAGTAGCGATGTTGTGACGTTCGAGTTCGAGCATGTGAGTCCAAAGGCCCTAGCCATGGCGCATGAACTCGGGAAGCTAAGGCCAAACCTAACCTCAGTCCTGGTAAAACAGAGCAAGATAAGGGAGAGGGAATTCCTTAGGGAGGTTGGGTTGCCGACGCCTAGATTCGCGGTTGTTAATTCCAGGAGCGAGCTTGAGTCGGCTGTGGAGCGATTTGGGAGGTGTGTGGTTAAGGTCCCCTACGGTGCCTATGATGGGAAGGGGCAATACTACACTAGTAATTCTAAGGAGTTAAGTGAGGTCCCAAATCAATACCCGCTTCTCGTGGATGAATTTGTGAGGTTCAGTAAAGAGATATCGGTGGTCCTCGCTAGGTCAGCAAGCGGTGAGGTCAGGTTCTACCCGGTCATTGAGAATTACAATCATGAGGGCATTTTAATATACAGCATCGCACCAGCCCAGGTGCCAGATGAGGTGGAAACTAAGGCGTTGAGACTAGCTAAGCAGTTGGCTGAGGCATTAAATTACGTGGGTGTCCTAGCCGTGGAATTCTTCGTGACTAGAGGTGGTGATGTGTTGATAAATGAGTTCGCACCCAGGGTCCACAATACGGGCCACTGGACACTGCTTGGGTCCATCACGAGCCAGTTTGAAAACCACGTGAGGGCCATACTAGATTACCCGCTTGGTGATACAGAGTTACTGAGACCCTCAGCCATTGTTAACATACTCGGTAAACCATGGAATGAGGACATGGCAAACAGGATACTGTCAATACCGGGCACTAAGATTTGGGGGAACAATAAGGCTGAGGTGAGGCCCAGGAGAAAGATGGGGCTC
>Ga0080005_134579_pt1 | contig 22463 bp, 17 predicted proteins | sample JossMetagenome_2_FD_69208 | JGI IMG/M metagenome (GOLD analysis project Ga0080005, IMG submission 69208) | Hot spring sediment microbial communities from Joseph's Coat, Yellowstone National Park, USA - JC3_ASED (SPADES assembly) (version 2) | ecosystem: Environmental > Aquatic > Thermal springs >...
CCAAAGGATCACAGGACTGCACTGATAGCGCTCGGCTACAGGAGGCTGGGGTACTGGCTCGACTGGCAGGCCGAGAAGGGCGGCGGGCCGCTATTCGTCGTTGACCCCGCCGGCACGTCCTCGACGTGCCCAAGGTGCGGCGCTAAGTTTGTAGAATAGGATACCGCAGGCTCAGGTGCCCCGAGTGCGGCCTCGAGGCCGACAGGGACACCGTAGCCGTGCTGAACATTGAGGGGAGGGCGCTTAGCAAGATGGGGGGAACTCTGGCCTCCCCGACTGCCCCCCAGGTGACAGATGTGGCACCGAACAGATGGGGGGAACCTGTGAACCGCCCTAAGGGAACCCTCCGCCCTTCAGGGCGGGGAGGAGGTCAGGCGGCAGGTCCTCGAGCTCCCCCGTCCCCGCGCCCGCGGGGGTTGCGCCCCCGGTCCCCCTCATCCCCTCCCCCCTCCCGGTAGCCTCGCGCCTCGCCCTGAGCTCCCCCAGCACCTCCTCCAGCGCCTCCTCCGCCCTCTCGAGGTCCGCGGCCGCCCTGGCCATCTCCGCGACCGCGCGCGCGGCCTGGCGAAGGTAGGCGATGCGGCGCTCGAGCTCGCGCCCGGGGTCGGGGCCGGGCCCCGTGAGCTCCAGCCAGGCGTCGCCCAGGAACTCGTGGCCGACGCGGCCCAGGATGTACTCGCCCTCCGGCCCCAAGTAGTGCCTCACGCGCCTGCCGGCCTCCATGTGCACCGCCAGCAGGTAGACGCGGCCCCCCACCCTCTTCCTCTCGATGAAGCTGTACGGCTGCCCGCACCTGGGGCACACCTTGGGGGGACCCTCCCCGCCTCTCCCCGGGCCCTCGCGCTTCCGGGTCCTGCCCATTTTGCCCCAAAGGTTTGGGGCAAGCGCTATTTGAGCGTTACGCGACGGCGCCGCACCGCCCGCGCCGTGCCCGACATCCCAATAGGGTTATTGGGATATTCCGTTCAAGCGTTCCGGCCCGCGGCCCCGGACATGACGAGCCGATGGGATCCCCGAGTCATCATCAGCGCTGCGGGGGAGTGCGCCGCCGTTCCATTGGGCCCATTTCGCCCCAAACCTTTGGGGCAAAAGCCTCGGGCATCCGGCTCAGGAAGAGGAGGGCGCGTCCACGAAGTCCTGGTCCACGCCGCCTTCATGGCCGGGAGCTCCCCGGTGTCCACGTCCATCGCGGCCCACATAGACCCCCCGGCCGTTCGCCTTCTCCGCGGCCTCGCCCACCGCGACCAACATATCCGCCATCTCCCGCGAGGAGGGGCCGGCCATGTGGAGGTTGGGGCGCCTGCGCCTCCTTCTCGATTCCATTCCGCCTGAACATGTCGAGGGCGCGGATCATCCTCAGCTCCCTCCACCGGGTTGGAGTAATAAAATGATGGAATTAAATATGACGGTGCCGTGGAGATGATCCATTCGCCTGGGCTTATCCGACCGACACCGCCCGGAGTACCCGGCCGGGGGATCTGCGCGCCGCCCAGGGTTATTGGGATTCCCGCTCGGCCCAGCGCATTCTAGCCCGCTCGAAGCCCATCTCATTCATTATGGCGTTTTGCCGGTTGAACCGGGAATTGTTGGGAAGCATCGGGCCGCATGGGCTCGTGCGGCGCGCGCACCACGGACCTGAATGTATATGGCGGGTATGGACTCGTGATGTGGTGCATAAGGGCGGATAGGAGCGGCCATCCCAACACTATGACGAAGCACAGAGCTGGCTGTGTGGTGCACATAGAGCCGTTGTGTGGTGCACCCGGCGCTCATTACGTGGTGCGCTTCGGAGGGGGCGAGCGCTGCACCACAATCATATTGTGTGGTGCAATATTAATAAGGGTCGGGACGCCCTCCTCTCGCGTGGAGAAGGGGATATGCCGCGTGTGCGGCCAGCCCGTGAGCTACGTCGAGCGGAGGCGCCGCGGGGGCCGCGTGTACCTCTACGGGGTACACAGGTCATGGGTCGGGGGCAGGCGGCGCATCGTCAAGCACTACCTGGGAATCGAGGAGGGAACCGGGGTTGAGGCGAGGGAGGCCCCGGATGAGGGCAGGAAGCCCTTAGAGGAGAGGGTCCGGGAGCTCGAGGCGCGGGGCCTCGGTAAGGAGGACATCGCGCGCCAACTCGTGCAGGAACATTACCCGATGAGGGAAATCCTGAGGGTCACGCGCGTGAGCCTTCGGGCCCTGAGGAGGGTGAGGGGCGGCGAGGAGGGGACGAAGCCGAACGCGGACGAGATAGTGATCGCGGCCGCCGAGGCGAAGGCGCTGGAGGAGCTGAAGAGGTGGGCGGGGAAGGAGACGCACAGGCGGCTGGAGGAGCTGCTGGCACTAGGGCGGTTGCTGTACGGCATGAGGGTCCGCGAGCGCGCGGCGCGCCGCGGCATGCCCCTCCTGGACTATATAGAGAACGCATTGAACTTCTACGATTTCTGGTACGGGCCCGTCGTGGAGCTGCTGAACATGGGGGTGCTGTCGATGGACGGGTTCATCAACGGCGACGCGGTGTGCTACGAGGCGGTGACGCCATGAGCGAGGCGAACCCCGCGGCCGGGAGGAGGGAGCGAGCTCCCGGCGGAGGCGAGCGCGAAGAGCCAACCGCTCAGGGCCAGGCTGCGGATGGACCTCTTGGAGGCATCAAACCCTAGACAACCGGGCCCGAGGGCCCGGGCATGTAGTTGAGGATCCACGGTTGTAACGGTGGATCCTCCGGCGGGCCCGTCAAAACATCTGAAGTAGGAGTAATCCTCGCCCTCCGGCCAGCCAGGCGACTGCCTCGCCGGCTAGCCTAGCAGCCTCCTCGGCGTCCAGGCCGCTCACCTCCTCCACAATCCCCTGGCTGGCGTTGTAGGTGACGGATCCCCTCCCGGTGTGGACCTTCACCCTGTGGCTGAAGACCCACCTCAGCCTCTCCGGGCTGACCCTGGCGCCCAGGCGGCGCTCATCCGGGGCGAGGATCGTGCCGAAGCTCTCGGACTATGGAGTGCCGGTGCTGGGTCACGTGGTCGCTGGATGGTAGAGGAATGCGCTCAGCTGGCGCCCCAGGACATTGCTCAGGTTCTATTAGCGTCACCATGAAGCGGAGCTCCTCCGCGGTTCAGGATCACGCCATGCCCTGAGGAGCCTTGTACCAATGTCCGCACCGGGTACGCCGTTGCGGTTTCCCCGCAGATACCTCATGACGGTTGCGGTCGCGATGAAGCCTGTCTCGCGCTCGTAGCGGAGGAATGCCATCGGGTGCGAGAGCACGTTCTTGAGGACGCGAGGGAGCAAGTCGCGCACCTCTATGAAGGCCGTCCTGAATCCCCGGGCCTCAAAAAGCCGGGGGCACTCCTCCACGTTCTGAGGACCATGGGCCTCTATCACCGCTCTCCTCACGGTCCTGAGGCTCCTGAGCCCCCCTGAGGGCGCCGCCCTCAGGGGTCGGCCCCCTCTATGTCCATCTTGAGCAGGGTGGGCTCTACCCCGAGCTCCTCCATCAGGTCGTCAAGCGCGACGACCTTCACGTGGTCGCCCCTCCCGGGCTCTACGTGTGCCAGGATCCCGGATCCCTCCAGACCAGCGATGCCGGGTTCCTCCCCTAGGGCGGCCTCCACGATGATCACGTTCCCCAGGCCCCGCACGTTTCTGCGCAGGAGCTCGACTGACCTGGGATTTGGCTCCACGGCTACCACGAGCTTGGCGCGCGCCGCCGCCTTGACGGTGAAGTCCCCCACATAAGCCCCCGCGTCGATGACCACGTCTTTTGGCCCCACGTCGAGGAAATAGTACTCATCCGCGACGAACGTAGCGTAGGGTGCACGGAAGCCCTCCCCCTCCTCGGAAACCTCCAGCGAAATTTGCCCCCACCTGAACCTGAGCACCAATTATACAAAACTGTGAATTAGATATTATTAAGCTTATTCTGCTGTGTTGCACATCTCCTCGACTAGCGGTTCTTCCCCGGTCGGCCCCCGGGGGGTCTTAGATCGACGCAATGAACATGTTATATATTATTACCTTCACGATAATCTCCTTCGCAATATTGGCGAACTTCCTCGCGTGGCGTTCGCGTATTCCTCAGGATCCTCGACCACGCCCGGGGCTCGAACTTCCGCTGCTCGACCGCCGCTAGCTTCCCCGTGGAGCTCCCTCGGATTCAACTTCATAGATCAACCAGTTTAGGAGAAGCGGCGCCGCTTGGCTCACGCGAACGCCTTTTAACGAGAGCGACCCCGTGAACAGCGTTGAGGCTGGCTTTTGTTGACAGCAACAACGCCTTCGTGGATGAGACGCGCGGTGGAGCCGAAGTCTACGCTAAGAATGTCGCGCCCAGGCTGCGCAAGTTCTTCGATATAATTTATGTACCCAGTACGCGGAGGATTGCGGCGCTCAGGGGCCGCGAGGATACAGAGTATCTTGCTGGAACCTTGGAAGAAATCTCCAAATCATTCGGGTTTGAGGTACCATACGAAGTAGTCCGTTTCATCCGTGAAGAGCTACCAAGTAAGAGCAGATGCCGGAGTACTATGAGATATTTGGAATTAATACAAGCTGTGAGCAGAGATGTAGACCTATTTTTGGATATGGACTACTGGCCACGCAATCTGATGCCTAGGGTTGCCCTCGGGGTTATCGGCTGTGCCCCATTTCCCTCCCTAGCGCTCGGCGACGTGTACTATTTTGCCAATGCAAGCGGGCGGAGAGCAGCCGTGGTTATCCAAGGGCTCGGCGATGTGCGCAGTCGCTTCATCGGGGAGACATTCCTGACATATCTGAGGAGCGTCCAAGACTTGATAAATCCCATCGAGGCCTTGGAGTGGCTCGGCGCTGGCCCGGCATTGGAGCTCTACTGGCGCGCCCTGTCCTCCGACACATTCGCCGCGGTCTTCCTTCTCAGCCGCGGGCAGCTGGAGAATCAGGCGTCGGGATGCGCCAAGTGCCGCCTTCTCCACCCTGCGGACGCAGCGGATCCCGGCCTGAGGCGCTATCGCGGATTCCCCAGGGGCGATTACATAGTGGCGGCCTCCAGGCTGGTCGCGATGAAGGGCGTGCTCGAGCTCCCACGCATTCACAGGAGGATAAGGGATGAGACGGGGCTCAGGCTGGTGGTGACCGGCAGGTTCTCCGATGAGTCGACCAGAAGGGCCTTCGGGAGGGCCGCGGAGAGGGAGGGGCTGAAGCTGGGGGAGGATATAGTGCTGGCGGGCTTCCTGCCGAAGGAGAAGTACTACGAGGTGCTGGCGAGGGCGAGGACGCTCGTCTACCCGTCACACAGCGATTCCTTCTCGCTCACCATCCTCGAGAGCCTCGCCGTGGGGACGCCCGTGGTGGCCTACGATATCCCCGGCCCGCACAGTGTCTACGGGGGGCTTCCCGCCGTGAGGTTCGTGAGGGAGTTCGACCATAAGGCGATGGCGGAGGAGGCGGTGAGGCTCGCCAAAATGCCGGAGGAGGAGCGCCGCGGGCTGGTGGAGGATGAGAGGGTGACCTCGTTCCTCGATGAGCATTCCTCGTGGGACGTCGTGGCCGAGCGCCTCGCCGAGGGGATAATGGAGGCAGCAGCGGCCCGTTGATGCCGCCGCGTGTTCGTGCCACTATGGATGGATGATGATATAAATTAAGTAGCGATTGACCTAGAGAATAGGCCCGGGCCGATGAAGGTGCTGTTCAGCCACCACAACAGGCTGCTCTACGGTGGAGGCGGCGAGGTGTTCGTGGCGACGCTGGCGAACTATCTCGCGAGGAGGGGCCATCGCGTGGAGATACAATCTCTGCCGATCGTGCAGGATAAGTACGGCGTCAACGTGCGGCCGGAGCTCGACCCCCGGGTTAAATATGAGGAGAGGTGGCTGCACGGATCCGACGCGGACGTCTGCTACGCTATGTACACGCCGATCCTGCCGCTTTACCTCAGGTCGCGCTGCCCGGTGGTCGTGGGGATCCACGCGCACAAGCTTATGATGGGCGTGAACCGCGCGGGGCCCATACCGACGCTCGCTAGGGCAGCGCACATTCTGGTGGGCGGGCGGGTGATCAGAGCTTACGACGCTGTGCACGTCAATAACGCCGCGTACTACGGGCTCGTGGATCATCCGCGCAAATACCTGATACCGAACCCCATCGATTCTACCGTGTTCAGGCCGGCGGCGCCCAAATCGGAGAGGTTCACGGTGCTCTACGTCGGCAGGAGGGACTGGGACAAGGGGTGGGATGTCTTCCTGGAGGTGAGGAGGAGGCTCTCGGGCACCGGAATTCAGTTCGTCGCGGCGAAGGGCCTCAGCAGGGAGCAGCTGATCCGCGCGTACTCATCGGCGCACGTCCTGCTGGCCCCGGCCCGCAAGGACACGTTCGGCCAGACGATCGTGGAGGCGATGCTCTGCGGGACCCCGGTCATAACCACCTCGATACCGGCGCACAGGAAGCTGGGGCTCCCCCTGATCTACGCGGACACGCCGGAGGAGATGGTCGAGGCGATCCGGAGGCTCATGAGCGATCCGCCCAAGATGGACTACAGGGAGGCCGCGATGAAGTACTCGATAGAGGTCCTCGGACCAATCTACGAAGGGATGCTCCGCGAGGTATCCGAGCTCGCCAGATGACCCGAAACCTCGCCGGGCAGGAACCCCTCCCGTCATGGTTCCGTTCAGCTCTATGTAGTCGAGCTCCAGCGGCCCCTCCCAGTTGACAGCATACCCCCTGAACTCGACGTATTGTTCTGTCTGGTTGAGGGTGAGCGGTATCGTGATGGGGGTCGGCCCGCTGATCTCAGCCCCGGTCACCTTCACCTCGCGCAGGATAACGCTCCCGTCGTTCGCTGTGACCTGGAGATACAGCGTGCTGTCAGCCGGCGCCCCGCTCGAGTTCAGCGCGAACGTCACATCGTATATTCCGGGGTAGAGGGTCGTGTAGGGGCCGTACCACACCATGGTCCCCGCCGCGTTGACCGCGCGTATGACCCCGTCGCTCAGCGCGCCGGCGCCAGTCGTGTCGAGCTCGCATGGATAATATATTTGATGGATGGCCAGCGGCAGCGCGCTGCTTGGCAGCCTCGTGATAGTTATGTTCTCGAGCGCGAGCGGTCCGGACCAGTTGTAGACGTACGCCTTGAACTCCACGGCGGAGTAGCTCCCGTTGAGGAGCAGGTAGAACTCCGATCCGTCGCGCATGTGCGCGGCGCAGAGCGGCGACGTGTACAGGGTGACGTTCCCGTAGTCCGCTGTCACCTCGATCTGCATTTTATCCGAGGGCGAGGCGCCTGACGAATTCATGTTGTACCTGACCAAATAGAGGCCGGGCTGCATCCCGATGTAGGGACCGTACCAGGCGGTCTGGGGCCCCAGGTCCTCCCCCACCAGGGAGCCGTCGGCGGCAATCCTCATCTGCGGGGAGTGCTTCAGCTGCCAGGGGAAGATCACGGTCGTGTTGCCGGGCACCTGCATGGGCTCCAATGTTATGTTAGCTAGGTAGAGGCTGGTTGCGCCGGACGACCATATGCCCCTGAGCTCCACCAGCGGCGTCACGTGGGTCAGAGTGAACTCGATGCTGACGTTCGTCCACTTGCCAGGGCCGGCCAGCTCGTAGCCGTAGAGGGGCTCGCTGGCGATTATCTCCCTCCCTAGGTTCGTCGCGACGTCCAGCGTTAGCAGATACCCGCTGTAGTTGCCGACCGATTTGATGAGGAAGTTCGCCCTGTACGTCCCGGGAGGTAGTAGTGTGTAAGGACCGTACCACATCGTGGCGTAACCGCCATGGTTCGGCGGCTCGTATATATAGTAGCTAGGGGAGGAGTTGGACCTGACGAGTATGCTTCCCTGGCCTAAGTCGAGGTTACGGTAATCGAAAACGAGCGGCTCCGCCGTGTAGATAGCCGGGCTCCCACTATATCCGAGCTGGAACAGCATGATGCTGCCGGGATACGGTGAGGAAGAGACTATCCATGCCCTCAGCCCATAAAAGGACTCGTTGACGAGCGCGTTCTGAATGCAGGATGGCAACTGGTTGAACTCGAATGCGTCGACTAGAATGTATTGGGGCAAATTAGTTTCTTTGAATGGTAAGTATTTGAATGTAGATGGCCCATATCCCCCTGGATAGGAATTCAGGTTATTGGCGACGTAGGGAAAGAGAAAACTTGACGCGACGACCGTTTCGTTGGTTTCATAATAGCTCAGCAAGTCGTGCATGTATTTGTAGGCAGGATTCGCATGATAGCTTATCGTATATCCGCTTCCCCATGGCGGATTTGGGGCATTCGCATTTGGATTCAGGGGACTGAAGGTGAAGTCCGCCGCGGCAAGCACCACCAGCACTGCCAGCAAGAGCGATGCGACGCGCAGGTTACGCCTCCCGCGCTGCGCGCCCACTCCCGGGATAGCCCGACCCTCCGATACGATGGCCGCGGCGGCGATCGCGGCGGGGGCCAGCAACAGCGCGAGGAGCTCCTCGACGCCGACCGTCTTGAATATGAACGCGCGAGCCCCTGGATATATTACCGAATAATATAAAAGTATAAGCGCAATTGATAATATCAATGAAGCACTCCTGCCGGACTTCAGCCTCGACAGCCCGATGATGGACCCTATGGCGACCGGTATTATGAATATGAAGCCGTACTGGAACCCCATATACTGTGCGAAGTATGGCATGAGTATTATTGAGAAATATAGCAGGGGAAGGGCTATGATCAAGTGTTTAGGATGCCTGAACGCGAGAAATCCGAATGATGCGTAGAGAAGGAGCCAGTAGGCAACGGAGTATACTATCTGCTGATAATTCGCGGCCGATGGCATGAATAAATAAATTATTTGACGCCACACCAATCCTATGGTATTCCCCTGGACGTCTGTTGGCGTTACTAATGCCGGCACCAGGCCATGTTCTATGAACCTGAGCATCACGTAGGACAGTACCGCGGCGGCCGCGAAGTACAGGTACATCCTGTAGGTGCCGTCGCGGATCCTCCTCCAGAATGCCAGCATGCCGATCCCGAAGCGATCGTATGCGAAGTAGATCGCCATGAAGAGGGCTATAAATGGAAAAATTTCCAATGTAAACACACCTAATATGAAAACCACTGCGGCCAGCCCGTACCTCCTCCTCATGAGCAGGTAGAACAGGGAGAACGACTCCAGCGGCAGGAACGCCTCCAGATGAAAGTCGTAGAAGTAGGATCCCAGGAGGAATGGGTTGAGCAGGTAGACGACTATGGCGCCGATGAGCGCGGGGCGGCTGGCCCCGAACCTCTCGCCTATCATGTAGAGGGGCACAGCAGAGGACGCCACGGCCAGCGCCTGGATGACGAACAGAGTTATCGCGTGGGGATAGAGGCCGTAGATGAGGGATAGCGGCAGCAGGATGAGCGCTGGGTGGATAATCAGCAGGCTCTCAGTGTGAAATGTTACGTAGTCGCCTGCATCGTAGAGTAGCCTCCCATGGAGGGTGGACCAGAGGGCCTGCATGAAGATCCCCAGGTCCCACTCCTGCGTGTAGAAACTCTCATATCTCAGCTCGGCCAGGTATATCAAAAGTACCGTGTAGAACGCCAGTATCGCCAGCAGGGACGCTGACGCCGGGCTGAGCCTCGACCGCAGCTTCACCGACGCGAATCCATCCTTGGCATCGGATAAAAAAAATTCACGCCATCGCCATGATGGGCGGTCCCGATGAATGGTTAGCTTCCATGAAACTAATACATGCCGGTTCCGGGAGCGCGATTGCCCGGGGAGAACGCCCGAGCGGGGGGGGGCATGCGCTCCGCGGCGCGCCTCATCCCCTCCAGAGCCCGATCGCGAGGCCCACCAGGAACAGCACCGGGAGGCCGGCGGCCACCGCAGGGGCGTGCCCCGCCAGGTATGAGAGGAATCCCACGAGCCTGGACAGCAGCGCGGACGCGGAGATCCCGGGAAGCGATACCCCCACGTATGCGGCGATGACCGCGCCCACTATTGACAGTATGAACGACATGACCGCCTTCTTTATTGCGACGCCGAAGAGCAGGCCCGACGCGAATATAAGCACCAGATACAGAACCGCCTGATAGGATGTCGGGAGGACGAACGCCATTCCTATCATAGCTTGTATAAATGTACGCCTTTTATAAAAAGTACCGGATGGGAATTGTGGAGCGCCGGGCCGGGGCCGAACGGATCTCCAGGGGCCGCATCCGTCGCGTTGCCCGTCGATGAGGTCCTGTGGCGCTGGGACCCGTAACGTCGATCGGACTCCACGTGCGATCCTCCCGGAGAACCGCCGCGGGCCGGGGCGCGTCTGAGGAGGAATCCGGGATCTCCGCGACGCCACCGCTCGAGTTCGCAGCACTCCTGGCGGCGGCACGATCCGCCGCGCGGGCGGGGCTGATCGCGGGCACGGCTCGATAAACCTTAATTTTAGACCGCGCTCCTCGCCACGTGCGGCCGCGCGCCCCCTACGCGCTCGTGGTCCCGACGCTGAACGAGAGGGACGGCATCTCCGAGGTCCTGGGCCGCGCGGGCGGGGCGACCGTGATAGTCGTCGACGACGGATCCACGGACGGGACCCAGGAGGTGGTCTCCGGCCACCCGAACGCGGTCCTTGTGGAGAGGGGGCGCAGGATGGGCCTGGTCTCCGCCTACCTCGAGGGAATCAGGAGGGCGATGGACATGGGCTACGAGTACTTCGTGGTCATGGACGGCGACGGGCAGCACGACCCCTCCCTCGCCCCCGAGATGGTGGCCTTCGCGGAGGCGACCGGCGCGGACCTGGTGATAGGCTCCAGGTACGTGCCCGGCGGGGACCCGGGCGGCCTCGGCGGCCCCGTGAGGAGGACCATCAGCAGGGTCGCGAACCTGCTCTTCCGCCTGAGCTTCGACGCGGGCGTCAGGGACGCCACATCCGGGTACAGGGTCTACAGCAGGAGGGCGGCGCTGCACCTCCTGGAGCACCCGCCGCGCAACGGGGGGTACGCCGGCCAGGTTGAGATAGTGGAGATCCTGCACCGCGCGGGGATGAGGATCGCGGAGTTCCCCATAAGGTTCAGCAGGAGGAGCGGCGGGAAGAGCAAGCTGGGCGCGCGGGAGATCTGGCGCTACTTCGCCTTCGTCCTGGCCGGCGGGAACCTCTGGAAGTACGCGCTGGTGGGGCTCTCCGGGGTCGCGGTCAACGAGGGCATCCTCCTCGCGCTCTCGGGGGTCGTGAACCCGCTGATCGCGGACGCGGTCGCGATAGAGTCGAGCATACTCTGGAACTTCTCCCTGAACGAGCTCTGGACGTTCCGCGGGAGGAGGCTCGACAGGAGCCCGCGGGGCGTCCTCAGGAGGGTCTGGGTCCACAACACGGCGTCGCTCGCGGGGCTCGCGGTGAACCTGGGGGTCTTCGCGCTGCTCGTGTTCCTAGGCCTCGGGATCCCGCTCTCGAACCTGATAGGGATAGCGGCGGCGTTCGCCTTCCGCTACCTGACCTCCTCGGGGATCGTGTGGATCAATGAGCGGCGATGCCGGGCGCAGCCCGGGCCGGGCGAGCGCGTGGAGCTGCTGGAGAGGCTGGGCGCCGTCGGCGTCGCCACCGCGCTGATGGCCGCCGGCTACTACCTGTGGGTGCTGGGCGGGTACCTCGACGCCGCATACATGGTGCTCCAGTGGGCCATGACCCTCGCGGGGGCCGCGCTCCTCGCCAAGTCGCTGGCGTCCGACCACCTGGCGGCGATCGCCGCCCTCAGGGGGAGGGCCGGGCTCGCGCTCGGCGCCGCGGCGCTCTCAGCGTCGGTCGCGCTGATGGCCGCGTACGGGTGGTCCCAGCCCGGCTACTTGCTCATAGAGTCCTTCGGGCTCGCGCTCTCCGCGCTCCTCATGCTCAACGGGGCCGCGGGGCGCCCCCTCCTGGAGGACGAGGGCGTCGCGGCGGCGGCCGGCCACGTGGGGTTCTCCGCCGTGATGCTGGCGTTCGCGCTCTTCTCGTGGTCGGCCGGGCTCCCGCGCTTCGCCGCGGCATTCGCGGCCCTCTCGGCCCTCGGGATCCTCGGCATCCCGCTCCGCCTGGACCGCCGCGCCCCCTGGGCCCTCCCCGCCGCCCTCATCGCCTCGGTGGCCGCGTTCTCGATGGTCCTCTCGTCCACGATACCGCAGGTGGCGACGGACGAGCTCGCGATAACCGCGTACGCGGCCCGCGAGGTCCTCCGCCTGACCAACCCGTACCTCCCCGGCGCCACCTCGGGGGCGCTGGCCGCCTACGGCCTCTCCGCCTACTACTGGACGCCGCTCGCGACCGGCGGCCACGTCACCTGGCTCTCCTACCCGGCGCTCTCCTTCCTGTGGCTGGTGCCCGCGGCGGCCCTGGGGATCCAGGCCAGGGCCGTCCTCGTGGCTGCCACCCTGGCGCTGCTCGCGGCGATCTACATTAGGCACAGGGGGTACGGCCGCCTGTCGCTCCTCCCCCTCCTCATAGCGCTGGTCGACGCGAACGTCATCTACTACCCGGTGGGGTCGGTCCCCGACGTCCTCTGGGCCCTCCCCCTCGGGATATCGCTCGCGCTCCTCCGGAGGCGCCCGAGGGCTTCCGCCGCGCTCTACGGGACCTCGCTCGCCGCCAAGCAGATACCGGCGGCGATCCTCCCGTACCTCCTCTACTCGGTGTACAGGGAGAGGGGCGCCAGGGGGGCCCTGGAGTACGCGGGCATCGCGGCGGCGGCGTTCGCCGCCCCCAACGCCCCCTTCATTGCCGCGGACCCGCGCGCCTGGCTCTCCGCCGTCCTCGCCCCCCTGAGGGACGACCTCGTGGGGATAGGGCAGGGCCCCGGGATGCTCTCCTTCCTGGGCTACTACGCGCTGCCCCGCTCCTACTTCGCGGCGATGGAGGCCCTCGCCGCGGTCGCCCTCCTGGTGTTCTACGCCGCGGAGTACCCCAGGTACAGGCTCTCGTTCGTCGCCTTCCCCATCCTGATATTCTTCTTCAACTACAGGTTCCTCTTCAACTACGCCCTCTACTGGCCGGTCCTGGCGCTGATGGTGCTCCCCGACGCGGTCGGCGGCGGGGGCGCGGCGGGAGGGGAGGGGCGGCGCCGGCTGATCGGGGCGATCGCCCTCGCGGCGCTCGTGGCGGTCCCCCTCGCCTCGGCCCCCGCGTTCCACTCGATGGCGCCGGCGGCCCCGTTCTCCATCTCCGGGATGGGGGGGTACGGCGACCCCCTCGGGCTCCCCGGGTACGTGACGTCGATGGAGGTGAACGTGACCGGGAGCCCGCCCCCGGGCCTGCAGTTCAGGATCTTCCCGTCCGGCACCATGACGTCCGTCAACGGGCTCCTCTGGGGAACGGTGAACGCGACGCGCGGCGACGGGTGGACCGCCTACGAGATAGAGCCGCTCGCGCCCGAGTACGCCCTGCCCCAGGGGACCCCATTCCTGCTGGAGGCCCACTACGGGGACGCGCGCGCCTTCGCGAGGTCCGGGGGAGCGCTGCCCCGGGGGCCCGAGCAACCCATAGCGAACCCGATGTTCCTGGAGACGTCGCCCGGGGTGATCCCCGGGTGGTCCTTCGTCCCCGACCTCAGCGGGGGCAGCGCGGCCGTGGAGACCGTCAGCGGCGGCGTGGTCCTCTCAGCGGTCAAGGACAGGCCCGGGTGGGCGTGGGCGGCGGCGCAGCTTGTGCAGCCCATCAACCTGACGGGGCTTCGTGGCCTCCACCTCCGCTACGACCTCACGGTCATCTCGCCGCCCGGGGCCCTCAGCAACTCCAGCGGGGAGGACCCCGACGTGGCAATCGGCATCCAGGTGGACTCGGGGTCCTACGAGGTCTGGTACCTCTACTCGGGCCCCGGCCCCGGCGCCGTCCTGCGCCCCAACCCGCACACGATAGTTGTGATGGCGAACTCGACTGAGGTCAGCTTCTCCGACGCTTACGCCCGCCTGGAGTCGATGGGGTGGAGCCCCGGGGACGGCTCGGCCGCGCTCATGCTCATCGTCGGCTCGCAGCACGCGTGCGGGAATTTCACAGCCGAGTTCCGGAACTTGGAGATATATTAGCGAGGACCCGCGGTCCCAACGCTTATATATGCAGGCAATTCACCATCCCCGTGAGATCCTGCACCGCGATGTCGATAGCGTCCGCGGCCCTGCTGGCGGCGGGGATCCTCCTCATCGCCGTCCCGATGGCATCGGCCGCGGCCCTCGGCATCTCCGGCCCCCAGTACTCGAACGGCACCCCCTCCATCACGGTGTCGAACCGCGGCCCCTTCGAGGTCTACGGCCTCGCGGTCCGCGCGAGCGTCCTCTCGCCCGGGGGTCTCGTCCTCGCGAGCGGGTCCTCGGCGCCGGTGGACGTCCCGCCCGGCTCCACAGTCACGGTGTCCGTGCCGATCGCCCCCAATTACTCGTCGATCGCGGGGGCGCAGCCCCTGTCCCTCGGACGCCTGATCGTCAACGTGGAGGCGGACGCGAACCTGGCGGGCATCCTGCCGGCGCGCCTCGTCGCCTCGTTCCCGGTGAACGTGAGCGAGGCGGTGGAGGTGGTCAGCGTCCGGCCGCCCTCAATGGTCTCCGCGTCGAACGGATCCCTGGTGATCCTGGAGGACGTATCGTTCCTCTACGACGTGCCGTTCCTGCCCCTGAGCGGGTTCCTGGAGGTCCGCGTGATGAACGGGACCTCGCAGGTGGGATACGGCTCCCGGGCGATCAGCGCGTCGCCGGGCCAGGAGGTCGAGGCCCCGATCCTGGTGAACATCTCGATGCCCCCCTACGCGCTCCTGACCAGGGCGCAACAATTCAACGTGTCGGCCTACCTGGTCTCCGGCGGGGCACCGTACCCGCTGGGCAGCTGGATCTACCGCTGGAGCCCGCCTATCCAGGGGCTGAGCGTCGGCCCAGCCGCGGTCGGCCCGATGAACGGATCTTCCTACACAGTATCCGTCCCGATAAGCTTCGTGGACGGGCAGGCGCAAGGTTTCCCCCTCTCGGTCGCCGGATACCTCTACTCGAGCGGGGCCGCGCCGGTGTCCGAGGCGTCGTGGAGGGGGCTGGCGTCGCCCGGCCCCAACTCGATCCGGCTGGAGTTCACGGTGCCATCGTCCGCCGCGCCCAGGTACGCGGTGATATATCTGACCGCGTTCAACTCCACGATGACCGAGGAGCTGACCCCCTCCCCGCCCTAAAGGGCGAGGGTTCCCTTAGGGCGGTTCACAGGTTCCCCCCATCTGTTCGGGGCCACATCTGTCACCTGGGGGGCAGTCGGGGAGGCCAGAGTTCCCCCATCTGGTTAAGCGCCCTCCCCTCAATGTTCAGCACGGCTATAGTGTCCCTGTCAGCCTCAAGGCCGCACTTGGGGCACCTGAGCCTGCGGTGCCCTACCACCACTAGCCCAGCGCCGCACCTTGGGCACGCTGAGGAGGTGTCAGTGGGGTCAACAATAAGTATTGGCACCCCGCCCTTCTCGGCCTGCCAGTCTACCCAGAACGCCAGCCTCCTGTAGCCGAGCGCAATCAGGGCTGTCCTGTGATCTTTTGGGAGCCTCTTTAGGCTCTCCACCAGCCCTGTGAGGTCTTCCCTGGCGACTGCCAGCTGGCCCTGCTTAGCCAGCGATATTATCATGTGAGATGCCTTCTTGGCCCAGTCCTCTATGATATTCCTGGCCTTCCTGCGGAAGTACCTTACCCTCCTCCTTACGCCGCTTCTCCTGAGCCAGGCCCTGTACCTTGAGAGTGAGTACTTCTCCTGAAGCCTCTCGGCCAGCCTCCTGTAGCGCAGGGCCCTCTCAATGGGCGTCTCTATCCTCACCTCAGCATGTGAGTTACTTACAACGACCTGCCTCTCATTCACGTCGACTGCCAGCACTCCCTTGGGGGCGTGCTTGGCTGGCCTCGGCACCTGCTTGGTCACATAAAGGTCAAACCTGCCGTCCCTGAACACCAGCTTGGCCTCCCTGTTAGGGAAGCCGTCATACCTCCTGTCCCACCCGATTATCCTGAGCCTGTGGCCCCCAGCCAGCTCCACGTGGTCGCCTTTAACCCTGTAGCCCTGTTCGTGCGTCAGCCACATGCTCAGGCTCTTGACTACTGATATACTGCCCCTTTTCGGGTTCTTAAGCCAGGACTTGGTTATAGCTATGGCCTCCCTGTAGCAGTCCTGGGCAATCCTGGATGGCAGGCCATATCTCTCCTTTAGGTCCTTATACAGGAGCCTATGGGCTTTGGTGAGGCTCAGCGCTCCGCTCGCTATCAGCCTCCTTATCGAGTAGTTTAGGGCGTCCCTGTACCTCCTCATTAGGTCCAGCAACGCCCGCTGGCCCTCGGGCTCGGGGCTAACCCTCATCCTAACGGTCAGGGTTAGCTCTCCCTCACCGCCTGCGGGCATTCACTCCACCCTGTTCTTTTGGATGTCCACCTTCCTCAGGCAGTTAGGGCAGGTGGCGTAGCGGCTCTTCCTGCCCCTGTAGTTCCAGACGTAGCCGCAGTACGGGCACCGCAGCTTTACCACCACTACCACCTCCACTACTAGCAAGGAAGACAAGGCCTTAAAAGGCGAGGCTTCCAGTTGTGAACCTGGGTTGAGGCCGAGTCGGCGCAGGGCCGCGGCCGGGGCGCTGGCGGCGGCGCTCCTGCTGGCCCTGCTGGTGGCCCTGCCCGCGTACGCCGAGGGGGCGCTGAGCTCGATGCTGCCATCCGTGGGCGTCGGGGCGGCGCTGTCCTACGTATTCGGCGGGGGCGCGCTGGCGCTCGGGGCAGCGCTGGCCGCGGCGACCGGCGCCGCCGTCGCGCTGGAGGGCAGGGCCAGGGGGTTGGCGATCGCCCTCCAGGGGGTCGTGGGGGCCCTCTACTTCCTGGAGCTGCTCCACGCGGGGAACATGGAGATCCCGCTCGCGGCGTCGACCCCGGAGGGGCACGTGACGCTGACGCTCGGGCTCACCGTGACGTGGGGGCTGCTGCTCGCGGAGCTCGCGTTCGCCCTCAGGATAGCGGAGGGGATCGTGGCGGCGGCCCGCCCGGGGCGCACCCATCCCGAGGCTCGCAGGGAGACCGCGTAGTGGATCGCCCTGAGGACCTCCATCAGGCGCGGATGCCTCCACTCCACGACGTTCATCACCTCGGGCGCCAGGACCCTCTCCCCTCGGCGTCCAGGACGTCGCCGACCCTCACGGGCCTCGTCGCGCTCCCCCTCACCATGACGTAGGAGATGACGAGGAGGTCGGCCAGCATGGTGAGCGCCGCCCTGACCGGCACCACGTGGGACCCCCTCCCGGGGACCTCCCCGCGCGACTCCCTCCACTCGATCGGGAACTCCGCTATCCGCCCGACCCTCGAGACCCTGGCTATGAGCTCCGCGTCGAACGCGAACCCGTCCGTCCTGATGAGCGGCACCACGGAGCGGGCGACCCTCCCCTCTATGACCTTGAGCCCGGCCTGGTGGTCCCTGACCCCGGTCCTCAGCAGCAGGCGCGCCGCAGCATTGTACGCGGCGGAGAGGGCCGCCCTCGTGGCCCCGTGGGGCCTGGAGATCCTCCTGGCCACCGCCATGGCCGCAGGTCCGCGTCCATCAGCACCACGACGTCGCCCCTCGTCAGGGGGACCGCGTTCCTCAGGGAGCCGCCCTTCCCCAGGCGGGCCGTCAGGAAGGCGCAGGAGAACCCCTCCCTGGGGAGCGACCTCATCTCCTCGGCGGCGCGCCCGGAGGGGGAATCGCTGACGAGTATGAACTCGAGCTCGCGCCCGGCGGAGGCGGACTCCACGCTCGCCCTCAGCGCGCGGGCCCTCCCCGCTATCCCGGGCTCGTTCGGGCCAACCGGGATGACGAAGGAGGCCATCACGGGATCCGAGCTCCCGGCCGGGCTAATCTGCGTTGCGATCGGGGGGCCAGGATGGCCCGCGCGAGGGGCCTCAGCGGCCCGGGCAGCGCCCCGACCAGGATCGAAGCCTCCCACTGCTCGAGCGGCCTCACCGCGCGCGAGAGGACGAGGAAGGCGGCGGCGAAGGCGGCGGCGTCCACCAAGACGTTGAGGGGGAGGGGCATGGACCCGGAGGCCAGCTGCGCGAGCGCGACGGCCGCGCCCACCGACGCGGAGAAAGCGAGCTTCCTCGGGTGCAGCGATATCGAGTGGCCGGCGCTGCGGCGCACGAAGCCGTAGGCGACGGCCAGGGAGGAGACGGAGCCCATCACGGCGGAGAGCGCGACCCCCATGGCCCCCAGGGAGGGCGCCAGCGCCGCGAGGGACGCGAACAGGACCCCGACGGACGCCCCCCCGGCGATCAGCCACTCCCTGGTCATGCCCATGGACTGGAGGGAGGTCCCGTAGAGGGACGAGAGCGCCCCCACGACCGCCGCCCCCGCCAGGACGGCGAACTCGGGGGCGTAGGCCGCATACGCGCGCCCGTAGAACAGGTGGAGGAGGGGGCGCGAGGCGGCCGCCGCGGCCAGCGAGACCGTGAGGGTGGCGTACACGACCAGCCCCTCCGCGGACCTCAGGGCCTCCGCGACCCCCCTGCGCCCCGACTCGCCGAACCTGAAGCTCATCGCCGGGAGGAGGGCCGTCGAGAGCGCCCCGTAGAGTATCCCGAGGATCCCCGCCGACGCGGACGCCACGTAGTAGGCGCCTGTGACCTCCAGGCTCCCGCTGACCGCGTAGAGGAAGGAGATGCCGAGCCACCCCTGGAGGAACGATATCACCGAGAGGGCGTAGAGGGGGGCCGAGAAGCCCAGGACCTCGCGGAGCCCGACCGGGTCCGCGGCGCCCATGCCCCCGAGCCTTCCCCTGAGCCTGATGGCGGCGTAAGCGGCGCCCGCCGCCGGCCCCAGGGCCCAGGCGATGGCCACGCCCGCGGGGCCGAGCGGGATGGCGAGGGCTATCGCGGGGAGCCTGCTGAGGGCCGACGCTATTATGGACTGGATCGAGATGTCGCCGTACATCGCGAGCCCCTGGAGGGCGCCGCCCAGGGCGCTCCCCGCGTTCGACGCGAGCCCCGCGGCGAGGCCCAGGAGCACCAGCCCCTCCGGGATCCCCAGGGCCCTCGAGATCAGGGGCGAGGCGGCGGCCATGGCGGCGAGGGCCGCCGCGGACCCCATCATCGCGAGCTCCATGGACCTGGCGATCGCGCCCAGCGCCCTCCCGCGCCCCCCTGCCCCCATGTGGTAGGCCGCGAACCTGGCCGCCGCGTAGTTGGCGCCCATGAGGCTCACGGCCGCGTAGAGCCCTATCACCAGGAACAGCATGGTGACCTCGCCCATTCCCCGGGGCCCCAGGATCCTGGCGGCGGCCGCGTAGAACGCGAAGGCGATGAGGGATGTGATAATGTTGGAGCCGGCTATGTAGCCCGCCCCCCTCCCCACGCCCTCCGCGGTCGGCCTCTCCAACGGCCCGCCTCCGCGGCCCCGGCCGAAAAACTCACCGGGCCCGCGGGTCGCCGGGGCTGGACGTGATGTCGAGCACCGAGTCGCGGAGCGCGGCGATCGAGCGGCGCGCGGCGCCCTCCAGGGTTATGGAGCCGCCCTCCGACAGCTCCACGGGCTCCCCGCCTTCCGGCTCTATCCTCACCCTCCCCCTCTCGACGCGCACCACCTCGAGCCGGCCGTAGGGCTCAGGGGGGGCGGTGGCCCCGGCCCTCAGGCGCAGCCTCCTGCGGGCGAACTCGCTCGTGGAGGCCAGGAGCTCCTCGTGCCCCCAGGGCCCGTCGACCCTCGAGCGATATATGGAGCGCAGCTCCTCGAGGTCCTTCACGGAGTCCACGGAGCGCCAGAGGACCTCGGGGTCCGGCTCGGGGCGCGCCCCTAGCCTCCCCGCGGACGCGAGCCTCGGGAAGATGTCCTCCTCGAGCGAGGAGGGGACCCCGAGGTCGCGGCCCCACTCCAGGAGCTCCGCCAGGTCCGCCACGTAGTAGGCCCCGCCGTTTATGTAGTAGGGGAGCACGGGCTTCTCCCTGAAGCTCACGACGCTGGTGCCGCTGATCTCCAGTATCCCGTAGGGGGACCTCATGGGGACCGCGAGCATCGTCACCAGGTGCCCGCCGCCCGCCGAAGCCAGGGACCTGAGGTCGGCGTCGGTCACCACGTCCCCGTTCATGACGAGGGCCGGGCCGCGGAGCGACAGGCCCTCGATCGCGTTCCTCAGCGCCCCCCAGGTGCCCAGGGGGCGGGAGGGGTCCTCCCTGGAGTAGAGGACCTCAATCCCGTTCCAGGAGGAACCGTAGCGGCCCTCTATGAGCTCCCCCAGGTGGCCGATGAGCAGGACGACGCGCCTCACGCCGGCGGCGCGCAGGTCGCCCAGCTGCTTGTCGAGGATCGTGTAGCCCTCCCTGAGCTCCAGGAGGGGCTTCGGCACCCTCTCCGTCAGGGGCCTGAGCCTCTTCCCCTGGCCGCCCGCCAGGATGAGCGCCAGGTCGACCGCGGGCGCGGGCCGGGATGGGGGCATCCCGCGATGCCCCCTGTCGGGCCCCCGAATTAAAAGGATCGGCGCCGCCCGCGCTCCAAGCACTCCAGGAGCTTCCTGAAGCTGCGCAGATCCCGAAGGGAATTCAGATTCAATTCGTCGGCATAATTAGGCAGCTTACACTTCTCGTAGCGTTCGTGCTGCCTCAGGTACTCGCTGGGCTTGAGACCTCCCGGCGCGACCCCTTTACCCATCGAAACAGTGATAAAACGACAAACCTCGCCCCTTCCAGGGGCGGGGTGTTGGTCAGATAAGGGGGATCACCCCACAACCGCGATCACCTCCGACGGCACGCGCCCCATCCCCTCCTGGAACCTGGGCCCGTTGTAGTACACGAAGAAAATGTTCATCAACATGTCCAGCGATGCGATCCTCGACCTCCCCGCGTTTAAGTCCTTGAGGAAGACCCTCGTCCTCCTCTTCAGGGAGCCGAAGGACCTCTCAACCCTGCTCCCGTCCCCGAACGTCCCGTGGTAGCACTGCGGCCCGAGCTCCCGGAGGGCCCACGAGTACCGCGGGCCCCCCTCCACGACGAACGCCGGTTTGTTCTTGCAAGCCTCAAGAACCCGGCCCAGGAAGAGGAGCGCGTCCATGGAGCCCCTGGACCGCGTCGCCTTTATCGCCGGGAGCTCCCCGGTGTCCACGTCCATCGCGGCCCACGCGCAGACCTCCCGGCCGTTAGCCTTCTCCGCGGCCTCGTCCACCGCGACGGGCCTCCTCCCCCTCGGCGGTATGATCCACCTGCGACCCGAGCGCGCGGGCCCAGTTGAGCACCGAGGAGTGGGGCGGCTTCCTTCCATAATGATCCCCCATCGCGTCGGCTATCTCCCAGGACGATAGGTCGGCCATTTAGAGGTAGAGCGCGTGCGCCTTCTCCTCGATAGGTATTTTTGTCGCTGAATGTGCCGGGGGCGCGGATCATCCCCTCCAGCTCCCTCACCGGGTTGAAGTGGAAAGCACAGGTATGTGTATGGGGGCCGTGGGGATGGTCCGCCCATTTGGGCTTATCTGACCAACACCGGGCGGGGTGAAAGCCTTTAAACTCAAACCTCCATTTTTCCCTCCGGATGCTCGCCTCCGGTCAACTTCTCGGAGATGAGGGGCGGGAGCCGATTCCTCCCGCGATACCGGAGGGGGGCATCCGCGAGGTCAAGTACACGTATAGGAGGGCGAACGTGGTCCGCCTCCTGCCGAGCGGCTCCCAGGGGAGGAAGCTCAGGAGGTTAGCTAGCATCTCGGCAAAACTCTTCAATGAGGTCAACTACGAGAGGAGGCAACAATTCTTCCAGCAACAACAAGTGGACCTCGAGGGAACGTGGGACAGATACTATGAGAGGTACAAGAGTATGCTTGGCGTCAACGCCCAGGCGGTCCTGCAGAAGAACAACGAGGCATGGAACTCGTTCTTCTCACTGTTGAAGCTGAAGAAAGAGGGGAAGCTGCCGCCCCACGTGAAGCGCGTCGGCCCGCCAAAGTATTGGAAGGATAGGGAGGGTAAGGAGAGGAAACTCATACTGGTCGTCAGGCAGGACAGATATGTCGTGGACGAGCAGAATCACAGACTAGTCCTGAGGGACTTCGATCTCGAAATTAATTTCGCGGGCAGGCTGAGGTGGTACGGCAAGCAGGGCAGGCTGGAGATACGCTACGACGAGGCGAGGAGGGCCTGGTACGCCTCCATCCCCGTGGAGGTGGGCGTCGAGGAAACTAAAACGGGAAAGAAGAGCAAGTATATCGTTCGCGGCGAGAGGAGGTCCATTCAGATAGCGGGGTCGAGGGGCGACGGGGCCGCGGGGGTGGACCTAGGGATCAACATACTCGCCAGCGCGGTGACGAGCAATGGCACTTGGCTCCTCTACAGGGGATCGAGGGCGAAGGAGGATTACTTCTACCTCACCAGGAAAATAGCCGAGGTACAGTCAGAGGCGGACGAGGCGAGGAAGGGCAGCGACGAGGAGAAGTTCCGGAGGCTGAACAGGAGGAAGCGGAGGCTGTTCCGGAAGCTAATGAGGCGCGTGGCGCACCTGTACTGGAACCTGGCCAACCACCTGGTGAGGGGCCTCTGGGAGCTCGGCGTGTCCAAGATTTACCTGGGCTATCCCCGT
>Ga0080005_127167_pt1 | contig 22435 bp, 22 predicted proteins | sample JossMetagenome_2_FD_69208 | JGI IMG/M metagenome (GOLD analysis project Ga0080005, IMG submission 69208) | Hot spring sediment microbial communities from Joseph's Coat, Yellowstone National Park, USA - JC3_ASED (SPADES assembly) (version 2) | ecosystem: Environmental > Aquatic > Thermal springs >...
TTTTTATAAATAACATTGCTGCTATAGATTTATACAATTTAAATAAGGAAAAATACTGGAATATAATAAATAGTATTATGAAATCTAATGAAAGATTGATAAAAATGATAGGAACATTACCTGAAAGATCTAGTGCATATGAATTAAAACCAGCGGGGGCCTTACATCAACTATGGTCAATATCAACTTATATAGAATTATTAAATAATATAAAATAAGATGTGGTGGAAAAAATACGGTTTCTCTAAAAATCCTTTAGATATAAGACCAAATGAAGATTTGGTTGGAGTAGATGATATAATAAAAAAAGTAAAGGATTCCATAATAAATGGCGAAATATTTCTATTATATGGTCCAATTGGTTCTGGAAAAACTTCTTTAGCATTTAAAATTAAAAAAGATCTATCGGATAGATATAATATAATATATATAAATGGGGAATATGAAAGGGATAAAGATCTAGAAGAAATAATCGAAAAAAATAAATATAATAAGTTTTTATTCTTTAAATTTGAAAATAAGCTACCTATAGTATTGATATTAGATGAATATTATAATTTTCCAGAGGATGTATCTAAAAAACTAAAATATTTGTATGATAATAGGATTGTTCATTCAATAATGTTAATTCAACCATCTCCGCAAATAATGAATGCTACCCTATCTTTCTTAAATAGACTATATAGAAAGATAGAAATGAAATTTCCTCCAGAAGATGAAATATTAAAATTAATAAATAAGAAATTGAAAGGAAAAGTAAATTTAGATGAAAGAATATTAAGAAATATAATAAGAAAGAATAATAATAATGTTAGGCAAATATTTATTGAATTAAATAATTTATTGGAGGAAGGAATAAATAATATAAATAAAGAATTAGAAGAAATAAAAAATATAGAAAATGAAATAAAATTGTCAAATACACAAAAAAGAATTCTAGAGATATTATATAAAAATAAAATGTCTTCAAAAGAAATATCAAAAATATTAAATCTTCCAAGAAATACTGTATCAAAATATTTGAATAAAATGTATAAACAAGGTATATTAATAAGAGAAGTAGATAACAACGAATATATTTATAGTATAAATCCACAATATATAAATATTATATCAAAAAAGATAGGAAAATAGCCACCGTAGCTCAGCGGTAGAGCGCTACCCTGGTAAGGTAGAGGTCCCGGGTTCAAATCCCGGCGGTGGCACTAGTTTTATATAAACTCTTTCAATGATCCACAAGATTAATTAAGTTATTTTTATCATGGTGGTTTTCGCATTACAAAAAATATCAACCTAAATTGCGTGACAAGATAAATTTATATTTTAAAAGTACTAAAATATTAAAATGATAATAAACTTTGGCATACAAGAATATTTGTTTCTTTTTATAGTAACAGAAATAATAGTTGGATTAGTATTGCCATTTATATTAATAAAAGGGGAAAAGGGAAAAATAATAGAGCTAAAAATATATTCTCTGGTAGGTTTTATACTATATGTACTTGTTGGAATGACGCTTATAGTGATATTAGCATCAATAGACTATTATTATAATTTTTCACTGTTCAATTATAATTTAGGTTATAGTATTGGATTCATATTATTTATACTAGGGTTGGTATTACAAGGTGTTGCTGAAGCAACCCTTGGAAAATATTATTTACCATCTATTGGAACTGTTGAAGGCCAGAAGATAATTAAAAATGGAATATATAAATATATAAGACATCCGGGATATTTAGGAGAAATAATAATATTCTTTGGACTTGGTTTTGTAACATATAGCCTATTAGGAATATTAGGAGCTTTCATTGTATCATTAATGGTTTATTTTGGAGAAGTAGTTCCAGAAGAAAAATATATGTTAGAAAAGTTTGGAAAGGAATATGAAGAATATATGAAAGAAACTTTTAGATTTATTCCTTATATATTTTGATTTTTCTATATATTTTATCCGAGTTTTTATATAGTCCTTATATATAACCCAAACAATAATACAGAAATTACATTATCATATAAAGTGACAACAACATATACAACAGCACCGCAATTATTCCTAAATCCATAAGATCCAATATATTTATTCCTTATATATTTTGATTTTTCTATATATTTTATCTGGGACCGTAGTCCAGCCTGGAAGGATGTCGGTTTGGGGTACCGGTGGTCCCGGGTTCAAGTCCCGGCGGTCCCATTAGTATAGAATAAATATTATTATTCCAACTATTACACCAATCAACAACCCAATATTTAAATAATTATATTGAACTTTCTTATTGAACTGTACAGTAATATTTAATGGTTGATTTACAATAAAATTATATCCATCTTCATAATAAATTGTATCATAAAAGAATCCAGATTCAATATACTTAGCTGGTAAAATATTTACTACAATTCCTTTATTTAAAAAAATAGAAGTATTTCCATAAGTACTTATAGAATTATTTATGGAAATATTTACTAGAAATGGTGTATTAATATTTACTAAATATTGATATATACAATAGCTAGATAGATCAATATTTGTTGGAGAGGATACATTTATTGTTATGTTGTTCTGATTGCAATAAAATCTTTCATAATTATTTATATAATTAATTGTGTTTATTAATATAGTTACATTATTATTTGCATTTATATAAAAATTAGTATTTCCATAGTATGTATTATTGTTTATTGTATAATTAAATGGTGAATATATATTTAATTGATACTGCAAATAACAATAATTAGATATGTCAATAACTTTTGAAGTATTTATATTTAATGTTATGTTATTTAGACAATAATATCTATAATTTCCAAAATTATATATCTGATTTAAGTATATATTCAATATATCTTTTGCATAAAGATAATATATATTATTATAATATGTTTCATTTAAATAATTTCCAGAAATTGTAAAATTTATTCCAATAATATTATTTATAATAACTAAATAATATTCAATATAGTTTGCAGAGATATTATAATTTTTATTTACTAGCAGACTTATATTTACATACTGCTGGGAATGATTTATACTATAATTTATCCCATTTATTGTTAAATTACTTAATACATACAATGTGTTATTTTGATAAATATATATTGGAATATTTATATCAAAAATTATCCCAAATGGATATTGATAATTTATGTATGAGTTATTGTAAGAATAATAAACAGATATATTATAGTTTGTTATATTTAAATTTCCTAAATACTTTGGATAAAAGGGTCCTATAGATAAATTTACAAATCCCTGCGATATTATGTTCTCATTAATATTTGAAGAATATTCTGCAGTATTAGAACCATAATTAAATATTGAAGGACTTGGGGTAAGATAATAACTTCCATTATTTTTATAAGAATAATATAAACCCAAAAATCCACTAATATTTTTTACATCTATACAAGCTCCATTTCCGGGTCCACCAATAACCAATTCCAAATTTTTAATATTTCCAGAACCTGTAAAATTGGGAGAAATAACTATACTACCATTTGATTGAATTAATAATGTAACATTATCATACCAATTTATGTTTTTTCCATCTAAACTATAACCAAATTGTATTTCTGGATAGGAATTATTTTGAGTAATATTAATTATTAAATATACATTTAATGGATATTGTAAAGAAAAAAGATCAGTTGCATATGCATAAAAATATTTATCATCATGTTTACTTATTATTCCATTACCTTTAATTAAATTATTCGATAAATTATTATTCAAAGAGGTAAAATTCCATATATTATTAACAAAAATAAAATATCTACCAGTATTGTTTATTAATAAAACATTCTGTAGCCAATAATGTTGGCCATTACTTAATTTTAGAATCGCATTTAATTGTATTGAACCTGAATCTTCACCTAAAAAAGTATTAGAACATAAAGGATTAACATATAAACTAAAATTATCTAAATAAATTTCTCCAATAACTTTATTTGTCTCAACATTATATCCATAAATAATTCCATTGTTAATATATATACCATAATCAGAAATTCCTATTGGAGAATAAATATTTTTTTCAGATTGATTTGTCAAACTATATATAAAAAAATAAGATGCGTTTTGTGTATTATTATTATAAATTATTATGTAATAATTTCCTGAAGGTAGGTTTATACTTTGGTTTATATAATTTGTATATCTCTGATAGATTGAAGTAAAATTTCCACCATTTTTAAAATTTTGATAATTTTGTTGATCCATTATATAAAAATTTAAAGGAATTGATGAATTAAAATATATATTTAAATACTGATTTGATGAATTTATCAAATAATAATAATAATATTCTGGATATAAAATATAAAAATGACTATAAGAACCTTGTTCCAAATTATACAAATTTAGTTGACTTATATTTATTGGATTTATTGGAATATTAAATAATGTTGATGAATAATTTTGTGAATATATATTAAAAATATTAGATATCAAAGTTAATAATGCAAATAGTTTTATTTTTTTCATAAAAGTTTATTATTATTTAATTTTTTTATAAAGTTTTATTTAAATATTTTATTATGAGAATATTTATTTTTTATTCAAATACTATAAGAACTGATGGAAATTTTAAAAATATATATTATTCTGGGAGATTGGATATAGCAATTAATTCAATTATACATGCTTTCTTTGTATCAAATGGATTAAGAAAAAATATTAGATTTGATTTATATTTAACTGGAAAACCTGTTCCTCCTAGATTAATAAGGATAGAATCTGATATAAACACTCCATGGTCAAAAAAGGATATATCAACATTATTATCAATATCATTGAAAAAATATAATAAAAGGAATATTAAAAATCCATTTCCAGGTGTATATGTAGATAAAGTTGATTTTTTTGATTTATTAAACGAATATAAAAATAATGGAAAAAATATATATTTATTGGATAAAGATGGGGAATTTATTGAAAATATAAAAATTGAAAATCCTGTATTTATTGTTGGAGATTTCTTAGGAATACCAAAAGATATTAAGAAAAAGATAGAAAATAATGTAATAAAGATTTCTTTGGGAGATATTAATTATTTTTCATCACAGGTTATTGTAATATTAAATTATTATTTGGATAAAATGAATTTTGAAAAAGATATATATGATACTTCATATAAATTTATTTATAGAGAATGATACTTGGTTTAGATCTATCTGCAAAGGAAATTAATAGAACCGGATATTTTTACTTTAATAATCAGCCAATATTTGGAATATTATATAAAAATGAGGAAATATTGAATTTAATAGAAAAAGAAAAATTTAAATATATATTTATTGATGCACCTCTAAGTTATGAATATCCATATAGAATAGAAGAAAGATTATTATATAAATATGGATTCAAACCATTACCATTATCTTTAAAATCAATGAAATTTTTATATGAAAGGGCTAGCCTATTAAAAAATAAAATAATGGAGATTGATAATGATATAGAAGTATATGAAACATTTCCAAGAGCGGTGGAAAAAATATTAAAATTAAAATACCAATATTTTTCAAAAGTATTTAAATATAAAGATATTTATGATGCATACTTATCCTTTTTAGCTGGCCTATTCTTCAAATTAAATAAATATGAAAAATTTGGAAATTTAATACTACCAAAGATATAATATATATAGGACCCGTAGTTCAGCATGGATAGAATTCTCGGTTGCGGTCCGAGAGGTCCGGGGTTCGAATCCCCGCGGGTCCATATATTTTTTCTAACAATAGCTATTATAATAACATTAAAGATCCAAAATTAATTCTAAACATTAGAGTTTATGCAATAAGAAGAAAAATTATCTATGATTAAGTTTAAAAATTTTATTAAATTCTTTAAATGCGGCGGAGGGGATTTGAACCCCTGGCGGATCTTATCCAATCGGACCTAAACCGACCCCCTTTGACCTCTCGGGCACCGCCGCTTATAAAAATTAATTGACTTTCTTTATATAAAATTTATCAACTTTCTTTTCTCCCTCTTTTAAGTTAATTATTCCATCCTTACACTTTAAATTTATATCATTTATTAAATCTTTATACTTTAAGACATGTTTTATTATATCAGAAATATATAAACTAGTTTCTAAGTATAATTTTCCATCCTTTATATTGTTTTTAATATATTCCTCCAATATTATATTTAACTTTTTATTATATTCATCTCTTTCCTTATTTATTTTCTCAATATAGTTATTTAAATTATTTATATCAACATTATATTTATTTTTTATATCTAAAATTTTTTCTTCATAATCCTCAAATTCTTCTATAACCCTATCACCTGCAACAAATCTAAATCTTATCAATCCATCTGCAATTTTTTCTACACTTTTTATTTTTACTAATCCAATTTCTAATATATTATCTAAATGTGTTCCGGAACATGCTTCTACATCTGTATTTTCTATTTCAACAATCCTTAATTTTGTTTCTGGTATAAATCCTCCCTGATATATTATAAATCCATATCTTTCTTCAGCTTCATTTCTTAATAAATAAAATTTATTTATTCTTCTTCCTTCTAATATTATTTTATTTAATTCTCTTTCAATTAACTTTATTTCATTATATGAAGGTACTTTATAATGTGTAACATCCAATTTTCCTTCATATTCATTTTTCTCAGCACCTGCTTGCCATATATGATTTCCATATATTTTTCTTAACACAGATGTTAATAAATGAGTTGCAGTATGGTGTCTTGATATTCTATATCTTCTATCTTTATCAATAATTTGTAAAACATTTGAATTTTTACCCCAATTAATTTTTCTATCTATTTTATGTAATATTATCTTTTCATATTCAATTACATCAATAACCTTTGCATAATAATTTTCAAATCCTTCAACTTTGTTACCATTTAAATAATCCTTTAATATTTCTTTTACATAATATGGAAAATCATAATTATTCAAAATTTCTCTCGAATAATTCTTTATTTCATCTAAATTAAATATATATCCTGTATCATTTATCTGTCCGCCTTTTGTTGGATAAAATACAGTTCTATCAAATATTAAGTATTCATTTTCTATTCCAATTAATTTTCCAATATCATAATATTTTTTCCATGATTCATAGAATGATTTATATGTTTCTGGATAATTTATATTTAAATTTAATCTTTCTTCTTTTCTTATTTTTTTAGATTTTTCTTTATGTTCCTCAATTAATTTATTTAATTCTTCTTTATTTATTTTTATATTTGGATTTATATCTTCTATAATTTCTAGAGAAATTCCATATGATGTATATAATTCAAATATTTTCTTTGTATCAACATTCTTTAAATTATTTAAAATTTTTTGAGCATTCTTCTTTACTTCTACATATTTTTCATACTCATATTTTAATATATCAACAATTTCATTTATATTTTCCTTTAATTTTTCTTCATACCAATCCTCAGAAATTTTTATCAATAATTTTCTTAAAAAATCTTCTATATCATTTATTTCAAAATATTTATCAATAAAATAAAACATTCTCCTTGCAATCAATCTTAAATTATAATTTCCACCAATATTTGAAGGTAATGCCCCATCGGATATTGCAATATATAATGATCTGATATGATCAGAAATTGAATATATTGCCCTCATTATTTCAATATTATTTTTAGGATCTATCCCTCTTTCTTTTAAAAATTCTTCAAAAGATTTTATATCGTTTTTTTCAAAATCAAATAATGAAGAGTACATTGAAATCTTTGATAATAAATCTTTATCAATTTCATATTTTATATTATCTAATAAAAATTTTATTGTATTTGGAAATACAATATCATATGATGTACTTGTACCATTTGTAATCCATGCAACTCTTTCCTGACCCATTCCCATATCCAAAACTTTTAATTTACTCAACTCTATCCATTCATTATTAATAATTCTATATTGCATATATACTTGATTTGCAACCTCTAAACCTTTTATAAAAAATTCAATTGATGTTCCACCATTCCCCCCACCTTCCCATTTATCTTCATGAAATAAAAATTCATTCATTGGAAAATTATTATCTTCAAACCAATAATATAGATCTAAAAAATATTGGTTTATATCATATTCTTCAGGTTTTACAAATGCATGTTGTCCAATCATAACAAAACCAGTATAATGTCTTCCTGTTAAACCAACGTTTCTAACATCATTAAATCTCAAACAAAATTGGGGAACAGTTAATTTTTTTGAAGGTGGTTCTATATATCCTTCAACAACCCATGGCTGAAAATCTGCAATTGATGCAATTACAAAGTCTATATCATCCCTCCACCTTGCTACAACAGGATATCTATTTATTGTTGCATAACCATTTTTATTTAAATATTTTGAAAAATCTTCCCATACTTCTCTATATGATAATTTTTTTCCAACGGGATTATTTATAAAACCATAATTTTCATGATCTCCACATACTTCTCTATTTTTATCAGATGTCCAAAAATATTTTCCACAAATTCTACATTTTTTTCTAATTAAACCTAAACTTTCTAGAGCTTTTTTCGGATATAATTTTTCATAATTAGATTGCACCTTTTTTCTTTAATAATTCATATTTCTGCATTACTAATATTTCATCCATTGATAGTTCAGAACCATTCATAATTTTTTGTTGTATCTTTGAATATTCTTCGATTATTTTGTTTTTTTCTTCTTCCGATATTTCAACAGTCTGTCTTTGTAATCTTTGACTTATATATCTTTGTAAATCTTCATTTAATTTATCTTCAAGTTCTCTTATTCTCTCTTTTATCTGTTTTATTTGTTCCTTAATTTTATTATATTCATCCATTATTTGTGTTAACCTTTCTTTTATCTGTTTTATTTGTTCTTTTACAATCTTTCTTTCATCAATATTTTTTCTAATATTTTGACCTATTATTGATAATTTAGATCTATAAGCATTATATTCCTCTCTCAATTTGTCAATTTCTTGTAAAATAGAAGATATTTCTTCGTATTTACCTAAAAGTTTTCTCAAGTATTTTATTCTATTCCAAATTTTCTTTTCCTGAGAATATGATAAAACCTCAGTCTGTAAAACATATTCCAATGTTTCCAACTCTTTTTTATATTTATTTATATCTTTTATTATATCTTTATTCTTAAATACATCTTTTCTTGTTTGCTTTATTTCATCCAATTTTTTCTTTAATTCTTCTAATTTTTCTAATGTTTTTTCTCTTTCATTCATTAAATTATCTAATATTTTACTATATTCTTCCTTTTTACTTCTCAACTCCTTTAATTTTTCTAATAATTTTTTTCTTTCTTTATATAAAACTCTCTTTCTAGAGTATAAATTTTCCTTTTCTTCTCCTAACTTAATTAATTCTTTTTTTGTTAAGATAATGCCCCTATAAATCTTATCTGGATCTGTCACCTTAAAATAAAATTGTATATAAAAATTTATAAATTTTAGAAACCAAATAGAGATGCTAAACCCTCTAATGCTTGTTCTTCTTTCTTTTCTTCTACCTTCTTCTCTTGCTTTTCTTCTTTCTTTTGTTCTACTTGCTGTGGACTAACTTGTACTGGAGCAAAAGATAATGATTCTTCCTTTATTTTATCCAAATCAACTCCCTGTAAGCTTGCTAATACAGCATTTACCATTGCATCATTTGGTTCTATTCCTACTGAGGTCAACACCTTCTTTATATTATCTGCATTTATTTCTTTTTTAGCTTCATGTAATAACCATACTGCATATATATATTCAAGACCCATTTTATTATTGTTAAAAAAAATATATTTAAAAATAATATCATTTATTTTATATCCTCAAACCTTTGAATTAATTTATCCAATATGGGTTTTGCTGTAGTTGTTAATAAATCTTCATGAGATACTCTATGAGGTTCAAACGGACCATGTCTTCTAATATAATCTGCAATTTCTAATGCTTTATTTCTTACATAATCAAATGCTGGATCATCAAACATATCTTCAGGTCCATATAATTTATCTTTTTTCACCTGAAATCCCAATGCAATTACCCTTGGAGGTCCATCAAACCTTGTTGCCCTTGCATTCTTTAAACTTACAGGTAATAAAGGACCCCAGTATGATCCCCTCATCCATCCATTTACCATATATGGAAATGAAAAGGCCTCTAATATTTCTCCTACTGCAGGAAATCCTTTTTGTGCTCTTACAATCATCACTGGATCATCCTTTCCAGCATATCTACCAGCTTCTTCATATAACCTTTCTGTAGAAGAAACTGCAACAGGTTCGTTTTTTGGATATTTATCAGATCTTGGATATACTCTCTTTATAGCAAATCTTTCAGATGTTCCAATTAATAATAATAAGTCATAAATTTCCTCTGGGGAATTTAGGTATATTCTTTTATGATTATACAAATCCCAAACTTCAAATCTAAATCCGGGTCTCATATCAGGATCAATTACTAAACCTGGTGTATTAAATGGGTTTGCAAACATCTGGAATAAAGGATAATTAAATGCTCCAGATTCTGTTTTATCTGCTGCAAATACAATTATTGGCTCTGAAGACCTTAATGTAAATTCCATTTCTGCAACCCCGGGACCCATTCCAATTAATGAACCAGTAAATTCATTTTTTAATAAATCTCCACCAGCACCATATAAATGCATATCTTTTGCAATTTCAGAATTTTTCTTAAATATTTCAAATGCTATTTGATGTATTTCTCTATTATTTTCTCCTTTGTTATGTAATATTATTAAATTCAAATCGTCTCCTACATGAGATACAAAATAATCAAATATTTTTTCTCCCTTATATTTATCTAATATATCTGAAGCTGTTTCTTCAAATATTTCTGGAATATTTGAATTCCCAACCAAACTTCCTATATCTGCTTTTAAAACACTTATTGTTATTTTTTCTGATGAGGTCATATAATATTTTTTAATTTCATTTTTTATAGTATTATTATACCACCAAAATATAAAAATTTCAATGGTTAAATACCTTTCCTAAAAATATTTAATAATGGCAAAGGCTTCACCTCCTTACATAAAATATATGATACATGCGTCAGTATATATTGATGGAGTAGTTGAGAAACCAGACGTAATAGGAGCAATATTTGGACAAACAGAAGGATTGTTAGGATCAGAAATGGATTTAAGAGAATTACAAAGATCTGGAAAAGTTGGAAGAATAGATGTAAATCTTAAAGTAGAAAATGATAAAACAATAGGAGAAATTAAGATACCAACAAGCTTAAATAGATTTGAGACTGCATTAATTGCTGCAACATTAGAAACTGTAACAAGAATTGGACCAACACATGCAACAATAAAAGTACAAAAAATAGAAGATATAAGAAAAACAAAAGTACAACAAATATTAGAAAGAGCTAGAGAATTATTAACAAAATTAGTAAATGAAGAATTACCAGATCCAAAAGAATTACTATTATATCTAGAATATTCACATAATATGAAATCACTAATTGAATATGGACCAGAAAAACTACCTGCAGGACCTGATATAGATAAATCTGAGGAAATAATATTGGTAGAAGGAAGGGCAGATGTTTTAAATTTATTAAGATATGGAATTACGAATGTAATAGCATTAAATGGATTAAATGTGCCAAAAACAATAGTTGATTTATCAAAGAAAAAGATTGTAATAACATTCTTCGATGGAGATAGAGGTGGGGATCTATTAGTAAAGGAATGTATGTTAAGTGGTGTTGATATTGATTTTGTAGCAAAACCAGAACCAGGTAGAGAAGTTGAAGAATTATCTGGAAAAGAAATATTAAAAGCTCTTAAGAATAAGATATCATTTGATCAGGTTAGAGCATATTATGAAAAATTAGAAGGAAATATTGAAGATATAAAAAATATTAGGAGTGAAAGGAAAATAAAAGATCCAATATTACAAAAATTAAAGTCATATATGAATGATATATTTAAAACTGATCAGGCTTTATTATTGGATGAACACTTTAATATATTAAATAAAGTACAAGTAGATAAATTGGGAGAAATAATATTAAAGTATAATAATTTAGCTTATTTAGTAATGGATGGTATATTAACAAGAGAATTATTAGAATTAATAGAAAAGAGTACAAGTATAAAATATGTAGTATGTATAGATAGTATACAAAAGAGTAGTAACAAAGTAAAAATATATACAATAAGCGATCTTGATAAAGTTTAGCTTTTTTCTATCTGATAATTTATTATTCCACTAATAGAATTATTTCCTACAGATGAATAATATAATGTTAAATATAAAATTCCTCCAAGTTTTTCCCATTGGGTAATCGTCAATTTTGTTTGTTCATCCAATTCAAAATTATATTGTAATGTAATATAGCTATTTGGTTGTATTATATATATGCTCTGTAAGAAATTTCCAGAGGTTACTATTGAAGATGTCTGGTATGAATTTCTTAATCCCAAAAGTGAGAAATAAATTTCAACAGAATAATTATTCGGGTTATTTACATTAAAAGAAAAATAATTTCCACTCACTGTAAAATTTGATATATATAGATCATATATATTTTTAGGATTTACCATCTTATTCCCCTTAAAATATGTTGAATATGAATAATATATTAGGTAAATTACCGGTATAGAAAATGCTAAGAATAATAAATTTAATATTATCTTTTCTCTATCCATAATATATGGATGAATTTAATAAATTAAAAATATATCATATAAAAAAACTCAAAGAAGCAAAAGAAAAATATTTAGCAGATCAACCAATATATTATATTTTAGATTTTATTAACTCATTAGACTTCTTTTTTACAACATCTTCATGTGCAGGCAGGATAATTTTACTAAAAATACCAAAAAGTGGAAAAAAATTTGAAGCAGAATTTTTATTTAAATCTCATTATTATGTAAACTTTTATTATATATGGAATAAACTATTAGATGTATATAAAAAATATGATGAGAAAATCTACTTTAAACAAGAACCATTTATTTTACATGTATCTTCAAAAAATATAGAAAAAGCATATGAACTATTAAATATTGCAAGAAAATCTGGATTTAAACATTCAGGAATATTTTTAATAGATGATAAAAGAGTAATGGTTGAAATTGTAGGAAATGAAAAAATTGAAACAATTGTATCAAAAAATAAAAAATTATTAGTAAGTAAAGAATATTTTTATAATTTAGTAAGGGAGGCAAATGAAAAATTAAAGAATGTAAGAAAAAGAATAGATATATTTTATAAAAATCTTTTATCCTATTATATAACAATATGAATCATCGCAATAATTATTTATTGTTTCATTATTTATTTTTACAAATTCATATAAATAATAATTGTACATAAACTGATTATTTATATATGATTCTGCAACATAACATTTAGCATTAAAATAATAATTTCCATTATCATTATAACATCCCGGTTCACTTATTGTACATATATTTGACAAAAGTTTTTTCAATAAGTTTTGTGATGTTAAACAGTTGTAATCATTATTATATGGTCCAAATTTTATTGTTTGATTATTTATAGAACAACTAACATTATTATAATTTATTTGAATTTTTATAGGTATTAAAGCGGGATAATATCCACCGGTATAATATGTATACCTTTCTAAAACATTTTCTACAAAGCTTCTACTAACTTTTACATTTTTTTCAGTACTAATACTTACATTAGTTATATTATACCAATATCCATTGAATATATTTACATCATCTAATACTTGATAACTAAAATTAGATAAAATTTGAAAAATATATAGAATTCGACTTATATTTAAGTATAAGCATGCATACATATATTTAGAATATTTATCATCTATTATACATTGATTATTAAAAATTTGTCCAACTGATTCACATGGTATTACAATTGTCACATTTGTAATATTTGGATATTGTACTGGTAAAAGTTGAGATGTATATAAATCTAAAACATAATAGTATGTATTATTAAATGATAAATTTAAGTATAAATTATCTCCAATTGTTTCTTTAGAATATGAATTTTTATATAAATATGGATAATTTGATTGGTTTGTTAAATTATAATATATAAATTCAAATGTTCTATTATACAAATAACCAATTAATTCATTATAGTACAATAAATATGGATATATTGGATATTCTATCATATTATTTAGTTGTGGAAAAGTCAAATTTCTTTCATATTTATTTAATACAAAGAACGTATATTGTGGATTTGATAGTATAAAACTATTTTTATAATCATAATAGAAATCTTGATATGAAAAATTTGCATATTTAAAATTTAAATTTGCATTTAAATATTTTATTTCTTCCATTAAGTCTTTATTTACAATATTCCTAATATTATAAAATAATAAATTTTTTATATTATTATTTATATTATCTAAGGGAATTATTGGAACACATAATGAATAATTTATATTATAATTATTTCCATTATTTTCTACACTTTTTAAATTAAATAAAAAAGGTATTTTACATTGTGAATAATAATTAGGAATATCATTTCCAAATAAATAATTTATATTATATGTAAATCCTGAAAAAATATTTGTTAAAAGGTTATTTAATAAATTATATCTAATATCAAATGGTATATAAACGAATAATAAATATAAAAATCCTTGATATGCGATATAATCTTCACTTAAATATTTTAAAGATTCTGTCGCAGTCTGGATTTGATAATTTAAATAATATATACCAAAGACAGTTAAAATTATTACACCTATAAACAATGCAATTGGTGCTAAAGATGTTTTCATATAAATTTAATTATGTTTTAATATTATTAATTTTAAGGATAAGTGTAAAAACTATAATTTACATAAAAGTTGTATAATACTGTTGGTGGACAAACATAAAATGTATGGGATTTACCATTTAAATAAACTAAATACTCTATATATCCTCTATTTGGGCATACACCAATTATTGTACTATCATCTAAATAAAATGTTATAATTGTAGCAGAATTATTTAGATAATATAATACATTGTTTGTCAATTCATTTATTATATAATCATTCAACGCTTTATTATTACTAAATCCAGCATATATATCTATTACAGGTACTGTTACATTATTAAAATAAATTAAAGAACTTAAAAAACCATTTGCAGATTTATATTCAATACCAACAGCATTTAAATTGGCTATGTTATTTAGTGTTGGATTTCCAAATGAAAATATGCTAAAGATAAATATAAATAATAATGATATAATTATTATTACAGCAATAACAAAAGATAAAAAGAAACCTATTTGTATTCTCATTGTATTTTAGTGACTTTACATGAAGATATGTTTATTTGGCCTCCAGCAAACATATCACATGTCATATTATATATACCATTCATGTAAAGATATCCTACCCCATATAAAGATACTATTACAGGTTCCCCACTATTATATTCAGGTAAAACAATATAATATGACACTAATGGATGAATATACGCTTCATCATAATAAAAACCTTCATATCCTACAGAACTAATTATTATTTCATTATTTATGATTTCATAGTTTTGGTATGCATTTTTTGTCTCATTATATATGTATAAACTATAATTATAGAAATAATTGAGTAAAAATTGGTTTAAGGCTTGTAAATTTCCATCATATGTATAACTAATGTTATAAATATTATATGCAACCTTATGTGGAATTACACTTATACTATACTTAAAACTAAGGTTGTATGGATCATAAGAATATGACTTATTTATATTGTTAATATTATAGAAAAAGAAATATATATAATCTTTATAAGAAAAGTTTAGATATGTATATATAAATTTGTTTGATTCATTTGATTGATTAATAAAATAATTAAATGTTCCAGATATGTTCATAAAGCATCTTTGATATGTATTATTATATTTATTAATAATATTTTGATTTGGTGCATAAAACAATAAAAAAGGATTTTTTGTACTTTCATATAAACAATAATTTAATCTATCAATTAATAGACTATTTGTAAATTGTTGATAAGTATATTCTGAATATGATTCAATATTGAAAAATGCATATAATATTGCTATAACAAAAAATGTAAATATTATAATAACCGCAGCAGCTATGTATTCTATTATATCCTTTAAAGATAAAACCCTCATGATTTAGAAGATAATATTGATACATTTAAATATGGGCCCCCGTATTCTGAACCAACCTTTGATAAAATAATAAACTCTGGAAATACTTCATGTCCTTTATCATTTATATTTCCCAAAATTACTTTAAATATATTATTTTGAGTTTTATCATTTGGATTATAAATATATGTAAAGCTTAGATCAGTATCACATAAATAAGGATCTTTACATCCATTATAAAATGTAAAATTTGGATTATAATATATTGATAATGTTAAATATGGATTATACACTGTATATTTTCCACTTGGAAGTATAGAATTTCCATTATCCTTACTTATAAATCTATTATAATAACAACCTATATTTGGGTCGGAAGTAGCTTTCCAGTATTCAAATAATGTAATTGCTGAGGTAAATGCTAAATTAAATGCAACACCAGCAAGAAAACCTGCTGGAAATGGTATAGTTTGCATTAATATCATATCTGCAACTTGCATTATAGTAAATTGTATAGTAGACCATAAAGCAGGTCCTGCTGATGATTGTAATGCATTGAAAATATCACCCCAAATATTTCTATTTCCATATGAATATTGTAAATATGCAGATTGTGCTGTATAAAATGCATAAGTACTAGCAAAGTTTATTGCTGATTGTTTAGCAATTGATGGTGTAGATTTAAATACATTGTTTAAAGCTGCTAAAACTTTCGATAAAGCACTAGCACCACCGGCCTTCAATCCTGGCACATATGCAGATACTGCAGCTATAAAAGAATCTATAGCATTATATGCAAGCTCTTGCCATAGATCGTATACATAACATATTCCAATACTAATAAGAAAATCATTATTATCATATAATGGATTTAGTAGGGAGTAAGAAGGTACTGGTGGTGTTATTCTAAATTCATAGAAAAAAACAGGTTCATTAGTTAATAAAAATGCTGCATTTATATTTCCAGGCTCAGATGTAGAATATGTAATAAAACTAGCAACTTCTAATACTAAATGGGGATTATGTGTACCAAATATTCTTGCAACAATATATGGAAAATATATTCCTATTAATGATACAATTATTAAAAATATTGATGCTATTATTGAATCTAATAATTCATCTAGATCCATACTATTTTGGAACGGTTTCTCCTATATAAATGTTAATATTTGCTTTTCTATATTCATCACTATGTACATCTATATATATTGCTGTTTGTGGTAAAGAGCCTGCAAAATACAATATTGGAAAATCTATCCCAAATATCTTTTCAAAAATATTACTAAACGTATAAGCTCTTATAATCTCACCTACTAAATTACTAAAAGATATTTGAGGGTTTCTTGGAAATCCTGATAATTCCACACATTTTGATGGATTATATGGTAAATTTTGACTTGTGTAATTTATATATGGGTTTGGAGCACAATATATATCACCACTAATAATACGAGATGTAAATCTACATCCATTATTATTACATGTTATGTTGGTATCATTTACTATAGTAAGAAACATTGAAGGCATTGGATTTATTATACTTATAAAAATTTGAAATTGACCCAATGAATATTTATTAGAAGAGTATGCTAGCAAACCAGCATCAACATTTAATCCTTGTATTGTTATATTTATTTCATCTACATTTAAAGATCTTTGCTTTATTAATTTACAATATTCTAATGCTGGCGCAAATATAAAAGTATTTCCATTATCTATAGTAGAAACATTCCAATAGGCTATTTTAACAGATAATGTACCTACAACTTGATTTGGAGGTATACAACGATATAATTGCAAGTACCATCCATCATTATTTGTCAATACAAAAACATAATTATAATCATAATTACTTATAAATACTCTTCCATATTCTTTGTTATTTATAATATCAGCAATTGAATTTAAGTATCCAACATATCTTGCCTCATCTCCCATTGTTATTCCAATAAACACTGTAATAATATAAAATATTAAAACTACCAGTACAATTAATATTATTATATCAAAAATTATTCTAAGAAAATTAACCTTCATATTATCCTAATCCTGATCGATTTAGTAAATCATACCCAACTTTTGTTGCATTCACTTTCATAGAGTTATTTACTATATTATAATAAAATAATATTGCTAAAACAATTATTACCAATGCTATTATTAAAAATATTAAAAAGTTTATTGAATTATTAGCCTCCATAGCTGTTGCTATTTATACTATTTACAACATTTGTGCCATTTGTTTGTGGTATACTATTGAATAAATTTACTCCACCTTTGAAATAAAAGTAAATAAACATTACTAATAATACTAAAGCAACTATAAATAATATTACTGATATTAAAAAGGCATTTACCTCTGTTTTTTTATCCATTTCCTCCTATTAGTTGATATTTAGCAAATATATTTATATTTAGCCCTATTTTTGGCCCTAATACAATAAAGACAAATATTAATATTAATACAACAAATACTAATGCTAAAATTATCTTTAAAAGCTCTCCCGTTTCCATTATAAATCTAAAAACTTTGTAATTTATAAACTAACTTTCACCTGAAATTGCTGTTAGTACAATTACCCTATTTCCTCCTTCATACGTATATTGTATTATTATACCATTTGGTAATTTCATATTACCTGGGATAATCTTAACCTGATCTGGTGAAGGATTATTTTCAGTTGAACTTTGTAGAGTAACATTACCATATTGATCTACTATATATGAATTTACCAATAGTTTATTATATACATTTGATGTTTGAGGATTTGATGACATTATTTTATTATTTACATTTTTTAATACATAACATGGAATATTGTTATTACTATCCTTTATTACATTATTTCCATACATAACTTCCAGTGGGATATAATCATAATATTCCATCATTCCCAACATACATAAAACATCATTTAATGTAACATTATATGTACTATTATAATCAAATAATATTAATGCATATTCATTATGATTTTGTGCTACAACTACGCTCTGTCCCAATGTTTCTCCGTATGTATAGAATAAATATTTTGCAATCAAATATGTTACATATAAGTTTTGGCATTCTTGTTTTGTTGGGTTACTACAATATTCTTCTATATATTTTACATATGTTTGATTTAAATCTTTAAACATTCCTTTTATTTCAGAGTTATCTATGTTACTTAAATTTAAAGCTATTACACCTTGTGGAACTAAATAGTATAAAACCGGCGCTTGAATTGCATGTCCTAAATTATTTAAGAAATAAGATGATACATCTAAACCAATTGTCCCTGCTAATAAACCTTTACCCATTGGATTTATAAAGGCTTTTTTATATACACTCCCAACATTTGATGCAATTGTTTTTATTGGAGCCCTCCCAGTATTAAAATCTTTAAATAACAAACTTACCAAACCTACACTTTCCTTAATATATCCGGCATTTTTTAAGATCCTTATATTCTGGTTATAATTTGCTTTTATTCCAAGAACTACACCAACGGCAGTTGTAACAGCAACAAATCCTAATAATACATCATTTGCAATTGTTGCACTATTGGATATTCCCTGTGCTACTGGGTTTATCATAAAACTTATACTTCCAGACAAAGCATACCCAAATTTTGCCTCTGGTCTACCTGCATAACTAAGACCTTTTAATACATTAAAGAAAACCAATATTGCAAATATTAGTATAATAATCATAATAATGAGTCCTATTATATTTTCACTTATAGATTTCATACCATTTATAAAAATTTTGGATTTTATTAAATTTTTTACAATAAATTTCTGACAAATAAATTCAAAGAGCTAAAATAAACATAATATTCTTTTTTACATGTATGGATTATGAGTAATATTTATAAAACTTATATAAAAAGGTTCATCTATTTAATAAGTATGAAAATAATTATATTTTTAAAACTTTATTAAAAATATATTATATGCAACTATATGGAAATTTAGATAGTATTTTATTTAAAATAGGAGATAATTTTAAGGAAATTAAAGATGGATTTAAAAGATCTATAAAATATTTAGATGAAAAATTAAGAGAAATAGGATATAAAACTCATGAAAAACTTAGAGAAACTAAAAATACAATATCGGAATATATGCCAGCAATAATAGCATCATTACCATACTCTGCAAAAACTCCAATTTTAGCAGGATTATATATAAAGAATTCATATAAAGGTCGTAAAGGTAAATTATTAGGATATACATTAATAGGAATTGGTGCTGCTGCATTTGGATTATTTTTATTATCTGGAATACATGGATTATTATCTCCAAATAATGAAAATATATATTATGCAGGATCTCATGATGGATATCAAGCATTTGTACCACATGATACAATAAATTATAATGGACATACAGATCCTAAAGGTGATTTAATATTAGATAATGGAAATGTAATACATAATGCAATATGGGATGGTAAATATTCAGATACAATAATTAATAATCATAATCAAATAATTAAATTAAATAATGATTTTGTTGGAAAAATCAATCCAGTAAATAATCAACGTTATGTACCTTTACATGATTTATATGTAATTAAAGGACAGGTACCAATTAAACAGATAACAATAGACGGACAAACATATTATTTAATAGATGCTAATAAAATAAATCCAGCAAATATAGCGGGATTTTATACATATAAAGAATGGATAAATAATTTCGTAGCAGCAATAAACACGCCAGGAACATATGCAGCAGGATTACAAGGAAATTCACCAGTATTTAAATGGACAAACACAACAGGAACTGTAGCTTATCAAACAATGGTATATGGACGTTATGGACCTTTTGATGGGGGAGTTGTATTAGTATTACCAAACAAAACTATAATTCCATATGGAACAACTTTATATCCTTCTGGACCATCTCTTAATAACTATATTCGTATGCAACAAATATACAATCCTTCCAGCTAGGGTTTTTAACAATGTTTTTAAGATATGCTTATAACATAAGGCACTCCATAAGTTACTATAACCCAATTTAGATACATAAAACCAGGATCTTTTCCAGAACCCGCCGAAACAAATAAATAAGGAGTTCCAACATATACACTTACATCATCTTGTAAGTGCCTTATAATAATATTAGATTGCTGATTACTTACACTGCCAGCATACTCTTCATAATAACCAAAAGTTCCAGGTACAAAGTTATTATCTACATTGTCATATGCAAATCGACGATAATTATACAAAGCCCTTTGATAATTTATACTAGATGATTGATTAAACGCCGTATTATATGCATTTATGTATGATTGTACAAATATTGGCTTTCCAGTTCTACTTATTTTTCCAGGTGGTGCTGGTGGTATTGCATATGCACTTTTTCCATCCCAACTATAATCTTCTAAAGCGAGTGAGTAATTAAATATATTTCCATTCATTAAGAAAAATATATTCATATTATTATCGTATACTTGGAACCAATTATATAACCAAAACACACCATATTGATTATATTTTGGATTATATTTCTGATTTGGTGGTATAAAAACTAAATAATTAGATTCCCCATTATATCCTCTTATATCTCCAGTATTATCTTCTACAAAGAAATATTTAAGACTATCACCGATCCATCCAGATCCTGAATAATAATAATTCCAATACGCATACTTAATATATACCCCTTTATCTGGCCGATAAAATGCTTTTGTATTTGGATTTTTTGTATATTGTGTAGTTAAAAAATATTTTATAGTATCATTATATTGCAATATTCCAACATAATAACCAGGACTATTTCCTGGTTCTAACCCCCCATTCCAACCATATTCATACATAAACATTGAAAAATTAACTGGTAAATATGTTTTTCCCCCGACCCTTATTCCTATATCTTTATTTCCATTATAAACACAGCCTCCTCCTGAACAATATTGAAAACTTTTATTAGAATTATAAAAATTATAATAATCTACTGTATTTATCTCTAAATTACTATTATCTGCAATATATGATAATACTACTGCATGTGAAACATAAGGGTGAGGACTGCGAAAAATTGAACAATCGCAAGAATCTTCCCATGGTATTCCAGAAAAGTATACAAATGTTTGCAATCCCAATCCATTTTGTGATTTAGATAATCTATAAAATGTATTTTTTAAAACATCAGATGTAATTAATGCATAAGATCCTTGTTTTGTTCCATTAACCATTAATAATCCCCTAAGTGGTCCATCAAGTATAACCATTATATTAGCAGTTCCATTTAAATAAATATTTACATTATTATATGGAAGTAATACATTATTATATTTAAGTAATATATCATTATTTTTATAACATGCTTTATATTTATTAGAATCACATTTTAGTT
>Ga0080005_127491_pt1 | contig 22386 bp, 20 predicted proteins | sample JossMetagenome_2_FD_69208 | JGI IMG/M metagenome (GOLD analysis project Ga0080005, IMG submission 69208) | Hot spring sediment microbial communities from Joseph's Coat, Yellowstone National Park, USA - JC3_ASED (SPADES assembly) (version 2) | ecosystem: Environmental > Aquatic > Thermal springs >...
GCTTATAGAGCTTAACCTAATCATAAGCTCCATAATCTATCGAGATCCTGAGCTATGGATAGACCAGCCGCCACCACAGAAAGACCTTGAGCTAGGCATAGGCAAGCACATAGCTTGGCAAACACCTCTACACAGAGAAGCAGTTAGAAAAGCTCTACAAGAAGCATCCACAGCATAAATGCCAAACCTCTTCACAGCTTATCAGAACCTCATAACACATATAAAGCGAAACAAGTTGTTCCTCTACTCGACACATCAACAATGAGCGTAGCAGACGTATTAACACTATTAGCACTAGCTCTTGCACTAACTCACTTCAGCATCCCACTACTGTACTACCTGTATCTTAGGAGCAGATGGCTTAACATGCCCTGGGATATTAAAAAGGATCCTTCCTACAGGCCTAGGGCGACTATTATTGTTCCGACTTATAATGAGGCTGGTCTCATAGAGTCTAAACTTGATAATATTTTTGAACAAGATTATCCTAAGGATCTTATGAGCATAATTGTTGTCGATTCTGCAAGTACCGACGGGACTCTTGAGATTGTTGAGAGATGGAGAAATAAACATCCTGATGCCAGGCTTGTGATTATTAGAGAAGATGTTAGAAGAGGAAAAGCTTATGCACTTAATAATGCTCTTAAACATGTTGACGGAGAGATCATTGTTATCACTGATGCAGACTCTAAATGGGCATCTAAAGACGTCTTGTCAAAAACAGTTTCATGGCTCTCAGATCCTAATGTAGGCGCCGTCACATGTGTCAAAAGACCTGAGAAGAAAGGTCCTCTGGATATCGAGGCGGGGTATAGAGACTTTTATAATATCGTGAGGATCGGTGAGAGCAAGAAATGGTCTACACCTATATTTCATGGAGAGCTTGCTGCATACAAGAAAGATCTTCTGATAGAGATAGGAGGATTCCCATTAGACATTGGCGCTGATGATAGCCATAGCGCAACACTTATAACATTGAGAGAAAAAAGATCTGTTGTGGCTGAAGATGTTGAATGTATAGAGATTGTGCCTGAGAAAGAATATGAGATGTGGAGAATTAGAAGAGCACAACATCTTGTGCAACACTTCATCAAGACAATAAGATATATATGGAGTGCTCCGAAGAGGTTCAGATCTATCCTTTTTATAGAGACATGGCTACATCTGATAAACCCGTGGCTACTGTTGGTTGCAACATCTCTATTACTCTACAGAGCATTAGAAGGATCTTTGAGAGCATTAATAATACTGGTAATAGGATTAATATTGTTAATATATAAGCCTTTTAGAACATGGGTAGCAGCCCAGATATATCTTATTGTGAGCATGATAAGAAACATCTTCAACAAAGAGATCATATGGAGAAAACTTGATAAAAATATTAGAGACAATATATATTGATATGGGATCCTGTACGCCGGTTGTACACGTATATATGTGAAGCAAAGTATCAAAAGAAGCTAAGAATAAAATCATTAGAGAAATAACAAAAATATTTGAGGATCTTGGAATACTTTCGCAATCTGTCAAGATAATAATAATAATTGAGGTTCCAAAAGAAAACTGGAGAGTAGGAGGAGAGTCAGCAGACGAAAAATTTAAAGATCCGAAACCGCCATAATTTTTCATCTTACAACATATTGTTAACATTTAAACGGTTAGGATGTGGATGGTACTTTTTATGTCTAACTATGAGAGTCATTGGAAATTCATAAATAAAAGAGATCATGCCGAACAAACTAAATAAAAAATTTTTAATATAATAGGTAGGTTCCTGATGTTGCTAAAGAATTTATTGATCTCAATGATTGCTTTATGAAAGCATCTTTGTATCCTGTCTATCAATATTATAACTGTAATAGTCCGAAAGCTTTTAAGATCATTACAATGAGCTCTTTTACAACCAGCACAGGCTCTAAATTCTCACCTAACTTCCTTATTTCACTATATATTGTCCTTAGATCTTCGATAACCTTCTTGAATCTATTTTTCTTAACATTTATATCAAATGTTTCATACGCTTCTTTTGCGTCTTCCATGACTTCATGTAATTTCTCAAGATTTATAGGATCTCGGAATTCAAGTTTTTCGATCGCTTCTCGGTATTCCTCATATTTATCTAACAAACTTTTTAATGCTTCATCTATTTTATATAATTTTTCATCTATGATCTTTATCAATTTTTCTAATTTTCTCTCTATCTCTTCATATCTTAGCTTTAATAAGTATTCCTCATCGATGTCAATTTTGATTCATCTTTTAAAAGCCATAGCCAAAGAATCTATTCCTATAAACATCTATAATGTAACTAAGCTTAAAAATCAAACGCCAGCTTTAGCCATAAAAAGATCTAAATTATCACTGAGTATTAATTTTCGATGATGTATGTTAGGCATTAAAATATATTGTTGGGATACAACATTTAAAGGAGAAGCAACGTTAGTATTATTCAGATCTTTGCTTAACGGCTTCTCTGATGTTATTCATATAGTTGATTTTGGTGCTAACATCTTAAGCAGATCTCGTAATAGATATGGCTATGATATTTATTATAATATAGCTAGGGTCTTAGATGAGGCCAGACATATTATTAATAGTCACAGTCCTAGTCGAATAGATGCTGTTATAACTCATTTTCATTATGACCATTTCAATTTGATACCGTTTATTATAGACTCTTCTAGAAAGATTAAGACTGCATATGTGCCTGGCATACCTTTAGAGCCTAAGAAAGTTAAAGATCTTTTGCTTAGATTTATTGCGGCTGAGCTGATTCTTTTAGATGAATTAGCAAAAATCACGTATGCTAAAAGTTTTTATGAGGTTTTGAAGAAGATAGAGACCTTTAATATTGTTTATAGAGACAGGGTCATAAAATTAGACAATAAACAGTTTATTACTATGAAAGTTGTTTGGCCCCTGATAGATTTATCTTCTATATCTGGCTCAGAGCCTTATGTCGCCAGGGTCAGCGAATTATTAGATGATTTATTAAAAAAGTTTCATAGGATTATCAATGGATATCCTGATGAACGGAAACAGAAGGTAGGGAATAGAATCATTGGTAAAATTGAGGCTGTAAAAGCGTTTCTCGAAGAAATTATTTCTAGGTTGCAAAAGATCAGAGGAGAGAACAATGAGATCATTATTAAAAGTGAAGATCTTGTTAATGAATTTGAGAAAAAGAAAGGAGAAAAACTTAACATACCTGATATCTTTAATAAAGATCTTTATGAGAAATGTTATGAAGATGAGAGATGTAAAATTATTTATGAAGCACTTCAAGTTATAGATAAGGCTTTAAATAGTTTCAGTCTTATTATTGAGTATCGATATATGAATAGACCTATAATAATTATACCTGGTGATAACGATGAAGAGGTTTTGAATTATGTAAATATTTTAGAGGGTTATCAGAGAAGTAAAAGAACAATTTTTATGAGAGGATCTCATCACGGGACATACTTTGGAAATTATTTAGCAAGATTTAAACCTATTGTGACATGGCTATCACAATCAGAGGATTGTTATGATATTAGATATCGACTCAATTCTACATATATATTCACAGCCAAAGAGTTTCGCAAGATCAATATCTCGATAAATAATATATTTAGAAAACCTGAAGCTTTCAGCAAAATATATGCAAACGTTTATGTAGATGCCGATCTCAAATCTGTAGATGTCTCAACTTACTGCTATGATAAAAGTCCTAAGATTAGAATAAAAAATATTTTTAGGACATAAGATATTCTCAAGATAGCTCAATGTCTCAAAACCTTATCTCACGATCTTAAACAATGCACATATTATATATTACCATCTTATTATCCGCACATTGACAGAGTAGAATATAATGTTATATTAGCTGTTTAAAGACTTGCTAGAAATAGGATACAAGATCACTATAATTGTTGAAAGACTAGGTGTAGTATGAATCTAGAGAGTATGATCATCAAAATGGTATCATTAATTTCTATAAAGTGATGATTAATGATGAGATATAAAGAAAATTCAGGATTAAGATTCCTTAGAAAGTTGTTTTATAATTTACTTTTAAATAGACTGTTTGATAATGCTGAGAGATTTTTAGATGTAGGTTGTGGTAGGGGGGAGTTCTTGTTAAGTTGTATCAATAATGAGAAGATCTGTGTAGGCGTAGACATAGATGTTAAAATAGATAAGATGGTGAAAGAGTATATTAATTCATCAGATGGTGTGATAGTTGTTGCAGATATGTTTCATATGTCATTTAGGGACGATTCGTTTCATGTAATATTCTACTCACATGTTATAGAGCATGTGTCAGTGAGAGATGCTGTGAAGATACTTAATAGTTTTTGTAAGATAGCTCGTCTCATAATTATAATTACTCCTTCCTACCATAGGAATTTCTGGACACCAGGAGATATCACGCCGTATACTATGAAGATACTTAATAAGGTTATGATCTTATCTGGATTTGATCCTTTGCTTGTTACATATGATAAAGCTTTAATATTAAATCTACCTTCTCAGATATTCGAAAAAAGATTGATCAAAAACTTTCTTAATAACATACCTATATCTCGTATAAAATTAAATCTAATAGTTATAGGTATATCACGTTGTAAGTAGAGTTTAGTAATGGCAGGAATAATTGCATACACATATTATAGTACTCCTTGGGAAATGAAGTCGGGAGATGATGTTAGAATACACACTATACTATCAGCATTAGGAAGATCTGATACTGTAGTGGTCTTTAATTTGAATCTATTAGTTAATAAATATGTTAAATGTTTTCATGACGGAGTTATATATATCAGTCTTCCTAGGAGATTCTATGTTTTGTTGTCAAAGATCATTAGATGGAGAGAGCATTATGATCTAAATCCTTTGGTTAAAGCTTCTCATTATATTGATGAATTAATATCAGCTGTAAAGCTGAATAAAGAGTTGAGAAAAGCTAAGGTGATAATAGTCTTCGGCTCTATGTCGTTATTTTCTTTCTTTTCTAGATTACTAGGTGTAAAAAATACTATTCTCTATGATCCGTTAGCTAATTATGCGCAAACTCTCTACTTGAGATCACGTGAAAACCCATTTGATTTACTAAGATATGGTCTGTATCTGTTGCTACACAGATTAGAAGTGAGGAGTGCAGACATAGTAGTCTACCCCTCTAATATAGACCTTGAGAATGCTATCAACATGTTTAAACCCAAAAAGACAATAATAATTCCTAACCCCTCTCCTATATGCTACGAAAGCATAAACGAGTATAAAGAGCTTAGAGCCAGGCGAAGAAACTTTGATAAGCCATACTTCATATTACTAGCAGGCGGAAAAGGCAAAGGCAACGAAGAGGCAATAAAAGTGACGATTGAAGTATTTAACAGGCTACCATCAGAGAAATTCAAACTTTTAATCACAGGCCCTTGGCGAGACATGAAGAAGTACGTGAAAAATCCTAGTATAGAGTTGCTGGGAGTAGTACCGAAAGAAAAACTCAAGGAACTACTAGCGATATCAGACTACGGATTGTCGCCAATATTTAGTCACTCATCAGGCACATTTCTTAAGATATTAGCATATGTCTCGGCTGGGCTGAGCATTGTTAGTTCTCCATATGGAATTATTGGGATCGATATTCCGAAAGAAATAGATGTATACTTAGTTAAGAATAAAGAGGAATTCTTAATTACAGTTAAAAAGCTAATATATAATGTTGATAAATATGGAATGTTAGGTAAGAAAAGATTCATCAATATGTGCAAAGAATCATCCCTTAGAATAGAAAACATATTAGGAGAGAAAGGCTTATAATTATGTTCACTTGGAATACACTCAGCAGGATTTTACGTGGCGTGAATTTGAGTATAGATTATCCTGTGGTAAAATCACTACTAAAAAATAAAATATTATACTTGGCTGGTTTAATAAATGAAGAGTTACGCCGTACGGAAGAGTGGAGGGAATTATCTAGAAGAAGAAAACTACAACTTGATGCGCTGAAAGAATTTGCAGAGGTCGCCGAGAGCCTAGGCGTTAGGTATGTTGTCATTAAAACTTTTAAGCTATTTCCATATGTACCAGATGACGTTGATATATTGATTTTAGATCATGATAGAATAAATGATCTAGTAGTTGAATTAATTAAAAGAAGATATAAAGTTAGATCTAAAGGAACTCCCGAGATCACATTAGGGAAGACAGCTTCTAAAACGTATGTTGACTTAGATATTCATCATAAGATAGCTGCTGGGGAATATATATATTATCCTACACAATTATTATGGAATAATCGAAGAAAAATTACGATAGATAATGTAGAGTTATATACTGATTCATGGGAGGATGAATGTATCATAACTATGGCTCATGCCGTCATGAAAGAATTTGAGATTTTAGCCTCTGACCTTCTTCATACGCTTCTCTGTAAAAAGAGAGGAGTAATAAAGCTTGAACATCTTGTAAAAACTGGACATATAATGACGTATAAGATCTTTTTGAAACTTCAAAGACTTATTATCAGCAATAATATTGGTCTGCCTTATAAAGTGCCTCTATGGAATGTCGCTACACTTTACACTTATCATATAAATCATAGGATGCGCTACGAAGGTTTAAAGCCGGTATATGAATTAATAAAATTTCCTAAGGCTAAAGGTATAAATAAACTGTTATTCAGAGAATGATAGGATATGCCATTGATCATTTTATTTGGCCCTGACGGATCTGGTAAAACTTCTATAGCGTCTGAAGTTGTGAAAGAATTTAAGAGAGCCAATAAACGAGTTAATTATATTAAAATGAAATCTCATCATCTCTTCATGTATCTTATTCTTAAGTTTTTTCAGAAATTTGGGATTGCACCTACAACTTATTCTCCTAGAGTGTTAGACTATAGTTTGAGACAAATTTTTAAAAACAGCAAGATATTTTTGATGTTAGAGTTTTTTAATGTAATGATCTGGTATTTGATTTTCGTATTTCCACGTCTCAAAAGAAGGATCATATTGGTGGCAGATAGATTTTCTCCAGATACTATTGTTTCGTTTCATATAATATCAGGAAATATTCCTTACATTATTAGAAAAATACTTTTGAGTTTATGTAGAGAAAGCATTGTGATTTATGTATATGCGCATCCTCATATACTTTTAACAAGAAAAGCAGATGAGAAACTTTCGGAGACATATCTTAAGTACATAATTATGCTTTACAATGAGATTTTAAAACAATTGACACTATTTGTGCAAGATCTCATAGTCATAAATACTTCGTATATTTCAAAGAGTCAGTCTATAGATCTAGTATTAAAATTGATCAGAAAGCATTTATGAGTTCTATATTAGTTGTCAGCGAAATTTTTTATCCAGAAGGTGGAGGAGCAGAAAAAGCCACTTATCTTATACTTAGATATCTTGCTCAACACAATTTTAAGATAACAGTGGTCACAGGAACAAAAAACCCGATTAAAATCCCAGGCGTCAAATATTATATTACATCTTATCTGAAATCTTCAAACAGAATCATTAGATGGATGTTAACAAGATTGCTTGCAACTAACTCTTATTTCATTAGGCTTATTAAAGAACATGACACACTTTATATACCTTTGGCTGCCTATCCCTTAATACCTGTAGCGAAGCAAAGGGGTTTACGCGTAATAGTACACTTACACAATTATATGCCTGTGAGATATACCTCAGTGAAATACTTCTTCGAGCCAGATACTGTAAGTGTACTAGACGAATTCAAGTTGGCTGTATTCCACGAATATTATGCACAAGAAAGCCTGTTAAGAACTCTACTCATGCCTCTCTCATTCTCGGCATATCTTTTAAATAAGAGGCAAATAGCGGAGGCTGACAAGTTAATATGTGTATCCCTCAGACAAGCGGAAATAGTTGTAAAAAGCAATCCGCATCTAATAGACAAAGTGGAAGTAGTATATAATCCAGTTCCACCAGAGCTGTTAAATCATGAGCTTAGAAAAGAATTAGATAACATACCCACGTTTCTGTATGTCGGTGGAGACAGCTATATAAAGGGGTTCCACATATTACTACAAATACTTAACAAACTAGGCAAGCACGGAATAAAAGCAAGGTTCATCCTTGCAGGTGGATACGGTTCTAAGAGTCTTGGAACATTAGAACAACTAAGTAATAAATACAGAAACCTTGAGATACAAATACTGGGAAGAGTAAAATACGGCAAACTCTTAGAGCTACACAGGAAAGCATGGGCTCTACTGTTTCTTTCGATAGGGGAGGAGCCGCTACCATATGCTATCGTAGAAGCCTCTCTACTTGGCACAATACCAATAGCGTCCAAAGCAGGAGGAGTAGAAGAAATTTTATCAAATTCTATAGGTGAAAAGTATCTGTTTGATCTCAAAGATTTGAAATCTGTGATGAGAGTGTTGAATATAGTTGTTAATAGCGATCCTTACGATATAATCAATGACAGTATAAAGCTTAGAGAGACGTTATTACTAAAATTTAGGAATGAGACGTTATTAGACAGGTTGCTGAAATTATTCATTAATTAATAGTTGTAAGGAACTGGGTCAAAGCTCCCTGTGTAAAATGAATTATCTTGGTCTCTTCTCAAAGCCTACAGTAATAGTATTCATAGGTAATGTGGGTGCAGGAAAAACGACACATATTTACGCCTTGAGTAAAGTGCTGAATAAGCTCGGGTATACCGTCCATGTTACTACCCTGAAGACGATTTTCCCATTTACACAGCTGGCCTCACCTTTCGTAAAGCATAACATATCCCTGTTGAGAATTATCATAGGCCTAGATCTCGTGTTCAATACTGTCCGACTACCAATATTGGCCTTGATTAAAACTGTTGTTTGGCCTCTTCTAAGAAAGCGACAAATAGTACTTCTAGACGAACACCTTCCAGGTTCACTTGTAGACTATATCTATAATGGCTTAATCTATGGTATTGTACCAGTATCATTAACAGCTTTAAAAATCCTAATTCGTTTATTCACATTACTTGATCTTTTTAGATTTAACATTGTATACTTGTACTGCGATAAAGAAGTACTGCCAAAAAGATGGGCGAAAAGAGGAACACACCCAGAAAAGAAATTATACCTTATACTCCAAGAATTTGTTTTTGCCAAATTCGTTAAAAAGATGGATAATACGTTAATGGTAAATTCAGGAGAGGAATTTACTCTGAACCACCAAACGATAAGGAGTTTTGTAGTGAAACTACTAAAGCTCACGTGGTGACCAATACGCGAATAGCTCTTTTGCACGACTCTCTTAATTCTTGTGGGGGGGCCGAGAGGCTCACTCTTGCATTTGCTAGGGCATTAAAAGAGCTAGGTCATTCCGTGGATCTCTTTGTGTTTGAGCCCACTCTTTGGGAGAAAATCGAAACACTTACTTCGATTAATCATGATGTGATCGATCACGAGTATATATTGTTTCCAGTCAAGGATCTACTATCCTTGCGAACTCTATATAACAAGTTCCTTCTATGGTTTTTGAGAGATATTATTGGTGTTCACATGGTTAGATCAAGAAATTATGATTTAACAATAACAACTAAGCAAATACTTGTGCCTGTCTTTACCGACATTCTCTACCTTCATTTTCCAAACTTTATAATTGAATACTATTATCTTTATTATCCAGACAAGAGTAATAGCACATTATATAGAATTTACTTACAACCACTAGAGCTTTTATTAAAGCCACTGCTATTACTATTCAGGAGCTTAGAACATAAGCCTCTGATACTAACGAATTCAAGGTTTAGTGCCCTTGCAATAAAAAAATTTCTGGGAGTGAACTGTCTAGTTCTATATCCACCGATAGAACTCGAGAAATATTTACCGTTATCTCGAAATATAGAAAGAAAAAACCTCGTAGTAACACTAAGTAGAATAGAGCCTCTTAAAAACATTGAAATAATACTAGATATAGCAAAAGAAATCAAAACCGCAAAATTTATTATAGCTGGTACTATAGGCTCCATTGAGTACTACTCGACCTTAAAAAGAGAAATAAAAACATTAGGACTCGAGGAAAGGGTTAAGATTCTACCAAATGTAGAAGAAGAGGCTAAAATGATGATGCTAAAGATCTCAAAAATATACCTTCATCCTATGAAATATGAGCATTTTGGTATAGCAATTGTGGAGGCTATGGCTTCTGGCCTAATACCAGTTGTTCATAAAAGTGGAGGAGCGTGGATTGATATTGTTGAATATGGTAAATATGGATTTGGCTTTAGGCGTATTGATGAAGCTGTTGAGTACATCAATAGTATACTCGAGATGAATGAGAGTGAACTACAGAATTGGCGTTCAAAATTATTCGAGAAAGTAAAACTCTTTAGTTATGACGCGTTTAAAAATAATATTGAACATTTAATCAAAGCTCTGTCTGAGTTTAAAAATAAGGCTATCGAGAGATAAGATTGACTAAAAGCACATCTATATTTACTTTATATCTTGTGATAGCAATGAGTATAATAACAAGTTTTTCGTTACTAGGTAATGTCAATCCCTATTCGTTTCCGTCAGCTACACAGGCCCTAGAGATTCTTAAATACGGTAAAATGTTAACAGCTCATCAAGCCGGAATATCTTATTGGGAGGAAAATTTAATAAGTGAGATAGAGTATCCAGTGCCCTCTATGTTGTTAGCAATATATTGCCTAGTAACTAATATGCCTTCTTCATTCTTACCTTTCTTACCCATAACAGGGTTTATACTTCTAGTGTTTTACTTAGCAATATTGAAGGCATTGTTGAAAATTAGTCGAATAACAGATCTGATCAAAGAGAGATCATACTTGGTACTACTCTTTTTAACCATAATTTTATTTGATATATTTAGAAGGAATGATGCTCATTACGTAGGGCGAGCGACCCTAGGTGTAACATTTCTTGTCATATCGAGTTACATGTTTTTAATGTTCATAAACAAAGTAGATGTACGTGGACTATTTCTATCATTGTTTCTCATTACAATTATTACCTCATACACATATTATACGACCTCTTTAGCTATGTTCATAATAACGATGCTTTACATATTGCTCGCGTATACCTTTAAGTTTTCAAACTTCGGTCCTAGCAAAAGAGGCTATATTTTAGCCCTAGTAGTAACATCATTGTTTCTGATCATTGTACGACCCATTATATCATTAGCACACGCTATATCATTAAACCCCGAGAAATTTATAAACAATTTGATGGATTGGATTCTAACGAGGTTGAGAATTGAACAGGGCGAAGCAAGCGAGTTCTTTGGCGAGGTACCTCTGGATTTATACACAAGAGTTTTCACCGTTTGGTTAGGATATTTGATTATATTCTTTTCTATTTTGGTCTTTGTGCTCTATCTTGTAAATTTCATAAATAGAGTGATCAAATCCAGAACATCGAGAAAAATTTTGCAAATGCTTGAGTCTGCCGATATGTATGCGGTAATAGTAATCAGTAGTGTAATTGCGGAACTCCCTTATACATTCGTAGTACCTATCATATCATTAAGGCTTATCACGATATTCTCAATTTTTTATATTCCACTAATGCTTATCAGAATAAAAGATTCAAAAATAAAGAATATAGTAGTGATTTTCATTACACTTCTACTAATACTATTTTACGTAGGTACCTATAGAAGTGTAGGCTTATATGGAAAAGCTGAGACTGCTAAATATATTTTGGGTATTAGTTCCTATATTTCATTCAATGACGTTGCCTCGGATAAAATCACTATCACGGGTGATTCATATTATACTGGTTATTTATGGTTTATGTATGCTAACAATAGCACTTCTAATGATATCCTTTATGACAGCCATGGAAAAGTATTGTTTACTATTTTAGGCAGAGATATATATGATTTGTTCAGTTCTTATGACATTAATAGAACCATTTATTGCATTAAAAAACTCATAAAAGGTAACACAGACGTCATGCTCGTGATAATTAATGATGGAAAGCCACTACGTGGAACCGCATGGGGATATATGACAACACTATCACCTATTAATATGAATTTCTTGATCAACAATACGAACGTTATATACAATGACAACAGTTCTTTTCTCTTGGAATTGATGTCTATTAATTTAAAGTAAGTTGGGTGGATATAATGAAAGTTGTCGCGATCTCTAGCCTTTTGTGGAAAGGAGGAGCTCAAATAGCAAATTTAGAGTTCTTTGAGTTGTTGAATCTATATCCAGAGTTAAAACTTAAGGTCATAGTATGTAATAGTGCAGATGATGAGCTGATTCTTTCACTGAGCTCCATGAAAATACCTATAATTAAGGTGCCATGTAATGTAATCTCAAGATATCCTTTTATGAATCTAAAAGTGGTGGAAAAAGCTATCGCGGAAGCCGATATTATTTGGGTTACCGATATAGAATACTCTGTAATACCTTATATAAAAACCTATGCAAAAGAGAAACGAAAGAAATTGCCTGTAGTTGCATACTTACACTCATATGCTTTAATATGTCCACACTGGAATGCTATTTACGGACTAACACAGGTATGTTTAGAGAAGTGTACTTTTTACAGAGCCGGTAAATGTGAACAAAACATAAGCTTAAAGCTCCTTGAACTAGGAATATCAAACGCTAAATTACCAAGGCTATATCAGTCATATAATTTTATCAGGGGTTTTTTCAACTTTTTCAAATGGAAGTATCTCGTAGATGATTTCATAGATTATATTGATGGTTTTATTGCCCCCTCGAGAGAATGCTGGAGCATTTATGTGAGCCATGTAAACGATCTCAGGAAGAAACCTAATGTAATTATCTACAACCCTGTTATCGAGCCTTTAAAATATGTAAAACCAAACCCTGACGAACCCTACGACAACTATATTATTTATGCATCTGGTTACAATATTTTCAAAGGTCCGCATATACTCTTAGAAGCATGGTCCAAGTTGACAAAAAAGTTCAAAGGCATAAAGCTTTATATGGTTGGTTGTAAAGATAGTTGGATCGAAGTATTAGCGAAGAAGAGAGGCTTAAATAATGTAGTTTTCTTCAGCAAGATTCCTTCGAGCAAATATTATTACTTGTTATATAAAGCTAAAGCCGCAATTGTTCCCTCTATTTGGCCTGAGACGTTTGGAAGGATACCTGTGGAGGCTAATAGGCTGGGAGTTCCAGCTGTAGTTAGCTCTATTGGTGGCCTGCCTGAAAATATCGTCGACGGCATTACAGGTTATATCTTTAGAGCGGGCGACGTTAACGATCTTACCGAGAAGATCACGTGGATCTTGGAGAGAAATTTTAATAGAGGAGAGATTATTAGGTACAGCTACGAGAAAATTAATCCATATAGAGAGGTTGAAAAGCTGATCAGGTTCTTTGAGAGTATGATTAGTTATGATTGAGGAGCGTAGAGAACACCTTCTCAGAGGCTTAATGTATTACCTGAATTCTATACTATTTGTGAGACCGGTGAGGAGATTCATTATTCGCTTCATTAAAAGGGTCTTAATGCGAAGGCCATATGAATTTAACCCTCGAAGCTTGTTTGCGATTTACAATCGTGATGTAGGAGCATTGATAGTGGATGTTTCTAGATATTATGGCTATGCTTGGAAGTACCGGGGGGAGGAAGAAGTAGTAAAACTACTTAAGTGTTTGTTGAAGGTATTGAGCCAGGGTGTTTTTGTTGATGTTGGGGCTTATATTGGTTTTTACACTGTTTTGGCTGCCAGGCACGGTTGGAGGGTTGTTGCTTTCGAGCCTAACCCTATCAGCTTGATTCTTTTAAGATACAACATCGCTCTTCACGGTATTGGAGATAGTGTTGTGATTGTTGATAAGGCTGCGGGTGATGCTCATGGCTATGCAAAGCTCTCAATATCCGCTAGTCCTTCTGAAAGCTCCTTCACAAAGTATTTGAGGAACGAGCTAAGGCTACTTGATGTTGATGTCGAGGTTGTGACTATAGACTCCGTCTTAGAGTCTATAGGTGTTAAGGATGTTGAAAGCCTTGTTATGAAGGTCGATGTTGAAGGTTTTGGGTTAAGGGTTTTGAGGGGGTGCTACAGAGACTATTGAGAGGTTTAGACCATTTATTTTGTTTGAGGTTCACAGAACTTTTGATGATGAAGACGAGATCCATGCCCTTAAAACGCTTAAAGGTTCAGGCTATGGTTTTGTAGTTGTGGAGCCAGGGTCCAGAAGAAACTTCGTTGTCTATGCCTATCCAATAGAGAAGGGATGCTTATGTTGCGAACAAGCATGATCCTGCTATATATATTATGGGCTAAGCCACGTAAGCTTAGCATATGCTCTCGTCTTCCCTCTCCACGGCTTTAGGAGGTTGTTGAATAGGAGCTATGCACAATTGCTCTCGCTAGGAGCAAGTTCATCGTTGATCTCTACACACATTCTTCGTTCACGTGGATTGTCTACGTGGATGGTGGAAGGCTCTTGGAGTGGTGTATTGAAGATGTTGATTTTGAAGGGCTTTAACGCGAAGGCTATAAATAGGGGCTGAGACAGCTGTGTCAACAGCACATGCGATATATAAGGAACATATAGTTCTTTTGATAGATTGTTTAACAATATGGAGATGGATGAACAATAAGGTGTGGGATATAGCATATGAGCTTGATATAGAGAAGTCAGTTGAAAAGACAATAGAGATATGCAGTCTAGTGAGAAGAGGATTGGCAGAGACGCCATACAGAATCGATATGACAACATTGTTAGACGTATATATAGACAAGATCTTTAGAGACCCGCTGTTCAGATCAACAATATTAAACATTTTGAAATACCTCATGAAAAGAGAGAACATCGGAACAATAATAATAAACAGAATAAAAAGAAAAAGCTATTAAAACCCTCCAAAACCTATACACAACAATAACATACAAAAGATCTTTATAGACATAAAAAGGTTCGAGGCAATGTTTTTAACAAACAAAATATACCTTCGATCAATAACTTGTTTATACACTTTTTATTTTTCTCTCATTCCCACATCTTAATCTTTTATAAAAAGATTTTTTAGATAACTAATTCTTCTTCAAAACTCTATTAATAAAGATCAGGGGATGAAAAGTTTTGATTAGAAAGGTAGCTATTCTCATAAATTTCAAAGGCTGAGGTTTTATGGTATTGTCATTAAATGGTATTATGGTAAGTGTCTATAGATGTTGTAAAAATATTTTGTAGGCTTTTTCTTGCAATATTTTTTATCGCAACTTTATAGGGGCATGAATTTGTCTATGTAGCTTTTTATTACCATATTATCTTTTTAATATGATATCTTTTTTCCGAGACTGTATTTTCTCTTTCTCTTATGGTATCATATTTCTGTCTTCGGCTTAAATTTAATACCTTCCTCTGGTATAATATGGTATTAGAGAGGTGATACATAATATGTCATATAATTTTAATTCTCTTGTCTCAAAGATAAAGATATTTTTAAAAAGCATAGGCAGAGAAGAGATCAAAAGACTGTCTCGTGAGAACTTTGCGAAAGCCATAGGGATCAATCCATTATATATTCGTTCTGAACATAAAAAGTTTCTCGCCAGAATTCTTCATCAAGAGTTTGGAGTATCATATAAGAAGATTGCTGAGCTTTTAGCAATGAGCATGCGCGACATTCATAAGGCTGTTAGAGAAGAGATTAATAAAAAGATTGTTGAAGAAGCTGAGAGAGAGGCTGTCTCTGTCGAGATCCAGGCTAAAGCTATTGAGTTGTTAAGATCTGGTGAGATTAAGAATCCTAATGATCTTGTTTTGAAGCTGGGCGTTTCATTAGATGTTGCAGAAAATCTTTTTGAAAGGATCCTTAGTAATGAGAAGATTATAGCTTCTTCTGTGACAAAAGTTGTTGATAAACTTAAGAGATTGTTAGATGATGTTAAAGAATATTCAGAGCATCTAGAGAAAAAGACTTCAGAAATCGCTAAACTTATAGCTGAAATTGATGATAAAATTGTAGAAGTGATAAGATATCAAAATTATGCTGAGAAAAGTTTTCAAGAACTTAAAGAAAAACTTATTAAGTTAGGAGCAGATGCTGAGAAATATGGTGTATTATCAGAAATTATTAATAGTCTTGAGAAAAAATATAAAGATCTTAAGGAGTATATAGATAAAGATCTTAAAAGATATACTGAATCATTATTTACAAAAAATGAAAATGAGATCAAAAGCCTCATAGAGAAAATAACAAATCAAGAGAAGATCTTTAATAACATGAAAGCAGATATAGAACGTTTGAAAATATTGATGACCGAAATAGACATAGGCTTAGGATATAGATTTGATTTTAAAGAGATCACCTGTATATTCATGGACGAAGAAGGCTATTGTAGAGAGGTCGCCTATTTAAAACCTATACAAGGTCTATATATGAAATCTGTCGTAGAACATGACAGAATCAAATATTTTATCAATGTATATAGGCATAGATGTGTATGTCTTGCATGTCCCTATTATACACCTAGATATAAAGTATCTAGTCCTCAAAAGACTTCTTAAACAAATTATTCACTAAATTAACACGCGATCATCATAGAAAGATCTTTAGAGCTTCATTCATAAGATCCTATAGTCCATAAATTTATGGATAACCAGATGATTGTTTACCCCTAGCATGATGTTAAACGTAAGAAACACGTTTTTAACGATGATGATTGTTCTGCTGAGAAAAACTTTTAAATTTTGGTTGTCCATAAATTTATGGACTGAGAAAATGTCTCGCGAAACACAAAAAATCTGTCCTAGATGTGGAGAGCCTTATAGATGGATTTATCGAGAGAATATTCACGGAAGATCCTATTTGTATGCTGTTCATGAATATGTTGATGAAAACGGTAGAAAGAGAAGAAGAAAATGTTATTTAGGTCCTGAAGGAAATTATGAGTATGTTTCTGCTACTCATGATCTAGAGTTTTATGGATTAACAAAAGAGGATCGTTATATAAGATATCTTGAGGAGATTATTGATCTATTTGATGTTGATGAGCCTGTGCCCACAGAGCCTGAAGAGTTTAAAAAAGATTTTGAAAATATTATGAGAACAAAATCTTTAGTCAATAAGATCAGTTATAAAATTAATGAGAGGCTTAGAAAAATTATTGAGACAATAATTAGCGACATAAAAGCATCTATAGACTTGTTGAAAAGAGATTATCCTGATAATCCTCAGGCCAGAGATCTTGTTAAAGAACTTGAGACTTTTAACAAAAAGATCGATATAACAATTCTTGATAAAAACTTTGTAAATGAAGAGGCCGTAAGATCTTATGTAGAAAGATATCTACAATTTAAACATAGACTTAAACAGTTCAACCTCTGATTCATCCATAAAATATTTCTCCTGATCAATAACAGCATTCTTCAACGATTATGAATATGTTCATAATAATGATCTATGATCATATGTATGTGCGCCATATATTCTTAAATAAAAACTCAGAGTTCAACAGATTATTTCTGTTAATAGAGATCCTAGAACATCTATGATAAAAACATATAAAATCTCCCTCGGATCGTCAAGATCCTTTCCACAAAAATTTTTAAAATAGGTGAGAATACCTACTCTCTTTCTCAGACATAGATCTGTAATTCATTATCCTATACATATTTTTATCGATAAGATCGTTTCAAAGAAACATATAAATTTAACTAATGATTTTATAGTTGGTGTCTTCTTTGGTCAGCTCTAAAGTTGTTGCTATCGTGTTTATCGCGATAATTGTAGTCTCTGGACTCCTTTATTTCCAGGCTACTAGAGAGAAAGAGGCTATTCAGAGGTTGGAGATGAAAATTGTTGATGTCTCAGTGACTAGGCTTGGACTATCTGGTAGCGATATAACTATTAGACTTAAAATTGTTAATCCCTCTGACTATGACACTCCAATTTTCTGGATAAACAACTACTCTATATATATAAATGGCGAGCTGGTCGGCACAGGCAGTATGCCTCCCACCAGAGTGGTTGCTAAATCATCGATATATCAAGATCTGACGATGACAGTGGAATACTCTAAATTATCCAAGGCATTGATAAACGCGATACTCATGGGAAAACTTCAGGTGGAGATAAAAGGTGAGATAAAAGGGAAAATACTCTTTGGGTTATTAGAGGTTTCAACATCATTCACATCAACATATAGCCTTGGATAGATTATCAATTCTGAGGCTGTGAACAAGATTTTCAACGTCAATCCATGAATTTATGGACCTCAAGGATCATCAGAACATTCTCTCAGACAAACAGGGTAGAGAGTTTTAAACGTTATCACAAGATTAGCAAGTTCTGTTAGGTTCAGAAAGAGTATTTAAATGATCGTTGAAGTTAGATAAGATTAGAGATGAAAATTGCACAAGACTCTCCCTATAGTCGGGTCTTAGACTTCAAGTCAGAGAATCATATATAGGCTCTGCTGATATGTTAATAAAGTCAACAAGGATCGGAAAACTACCTCTGATCCTGTTAAATTGGAGGTTTCCACTCCACCTTGACTTTCGAAGACCAGTCAGACCACCAAATAGTTATTCTCGTCGGCATAAGATCCCTTAAAGCGGTACCCGGTATTATACGTAGCATGGGGTCGCTGAAGGCGTTTGTGACTACATACACAAGGGATCGCTCTGGATTGTTTAATATGTGCTGGTATTCATTTCTAGTTAGTTCGATATCTGGTACTATAGATCTTGAGGCTTTAACCTCTATGTACTTCGGGGAGCCATCAGGCATCCTGGACTCGATATCGTAGCCCTTGTATCTCTCAGGCTCGGTTAATATACGTGCGTCTCTAACTCCAAGTACCTCTCTCTCATACTTTAGAGCAACTCTAACTCCTACATTTTCAACTAGCCTCCTAATTACGTTCTCATCAGTACCTACTTTTAGATCCGATAGGAATGCTCTCCACTCAGCTATTTCATCTCTAGTAGCACCGCTGATGAATATGGGATCTACAAACTCCACTAGCTCTGGGTCTAAAAGCCCTGCTTTAACTAGTCTTTCAACATTCTCGTACGGTTCATACTCAGATGGTAGTAGAGCCTTCTGTGGTTCGATCCACTTACTACTCTTAGTCCTAATTACGAACCCCTCTTTAATGAGATCATCAGCACTTACTACTCTCTTCTTCCATAGCTCCTTAAGCCTCTTGACTATCGCTATCTTTTCTTGATCACTAGCTGAGGGATCTCTAAGCCTCTTAACGAGCTCGGATGGCTCTAGGAGCTCTATAACCAGATCCCACAGATCCTTAAGCTTCTCTTCTCTTAAAAATTTTAGATCTTGATCTTTAAGGTACTTTCTCAAGTCCCTTATGTCCCTAATTAAGCTATTAGACTTTTCCAGTTTATAGACGAGATCATAGGGTAATAGAACCCTCGGATCTATTACTTTCTTGCTTGTAAGTCTCTCTACCAGGATAACACTTCTAGGGCCCAAAGCTTCTAGGACCTTTTGGTCAACTCTAACTACTTCTGAAAGCCTTGCTAAATTCCCATCAATAGTAATAAAGTGAGGCCCCTTCTCAATTTCTTCTATAATGGGGTTTACTAAGCACTCGTCGAAGGGTTCTCTATATGTCTTTTTATAGAGTATGTTAATGTACGAGTATTTCCACTTCTCATGTGATTCAAACACCTTAATAACGTGTTCTACTATTAGTTTCGCTACCTCGCGCAGTATCCAGCGGTTCCACAACGCCTCTCTATGTATAACGTTGCGCCCAGGGGCTACTAGAAAGTCGGCGTGGATATAGTACGGTAGCTCGATTGGCTCCTCCTTTAAGGGTACGTAGCTGAAAACCCCGAACTTCACCGTGCCTGGTATTGGTTCCAAGTCGCCATTATTATCTAGCTTAAATGCTACAGCTATCTCCCTGTATTCGACCTTGTCCCTATTCCAGTCCTTAGTGTATTTATCTGCTTTAACCTCGTCTGGAACTTTAACTATTTTGCGGAATACCAACCAGTTATTGGTTTCTATCTCAACGCCGTTCTCTATCACCTTTAGGGTGTAGACAGTGTAGTTTTCATTTTCTTCTCTCTTCTCCCTCCTAAACACTTTGTTCTTACTGTCGAATACTAGCTCTAGCTCATCAATATTATGGAGGAATAGTAAAGTTGTAGGTGTAAGGTTCTCTAGTTCACTCTTGATTTTCTCTTCATACTTCCTCTCATCTATGGGTATATAGAAGTGGACATTCCAGTCTCTAAGCTCCTCTGGAACTTCATCTAGCCATATCGGTGTTATCTGCCAGGGAACGTTCTTGTGCTTCCCCTCCCAGTAGAGTTTGTCAAACTTGAACCTATACGTTTTCGAGTAGATGTGCGGCCTCGACGAGACAAGGAAGACCGCCTTAAACCCCACTCCTAGGTAACCTATGTGTTTACGAGGATCTTTACGAGATCTTCCTATAGAGCATATAGCCTCTACATCATCTCTCGCAAATGGTTTACCATCATTAAAGACTTTTATAACATCATCTTCTAACACGATCTTTACTCTTCTAGCTTCAGCATCTTCAGCATTCTGAATAAACTCAAGCATAAAATGCCCTGAACGCATAAACGTCTTCTCTATGATTTGTATAGCCCCAGTAAGAGCTTCAAGAACCCTGGTCTCTCCAATAATATAGCTCCGTTGGATCTCCTCAATATGACTACGAGCTTCATTTTCAGACATAGATAGCCCTCCAATTTATTTTAGGAATTGCTTATCTATTAACACTGTTTTTAAAAGCATTAGCTGTAAATAGTGAGGTCTACAATATTGATTTTTAAGAGCACGCCATAAGAAAAGATTTTAAAAGAGTAGTGCTCACCGATAATATATTAAGTCGATCTCTATGATAATTAAGTCACTACAAGAATCTATTAAAGAGATAAAAGAAAGTAATAGCGATGATCATATGTTAACGACGCTTTTTACTCTAATCTTGCGCTTCGATAGTATAAGTCTCATCGTTAGTATGACCAACACTATAATTATTCACTATATTTATTACTACTAATATTGTGATAACAATTACTAGGCTACATTATGTGCAGGTTTTTGTGTAGAATATAGTGTTAGTAGTGTTATTGTAGTTGTCTCGAGGTTTAAGTCTTCCTCACCCGTGTTGTCTCTGTAGAGTGTTGTGTAAGGGTTTGTAGACATTAGCTTCACTATGTACTTGTCTACGTTGCCTTAAAGCCCTAGTGCTCTATAGGCGTATACTGCTAGTGCCAGCTTGTATGCCTCGTACTTCCCGGTCTCCTGGTGGTGTGCATCCGCGAAGCCTACTCCGTCCCATAGCTCTTATAGTTTCTCTAGCTCTCTCAGTGCATCCTCTCTATCCCCCTGGTGTAGGCTGAGTAGTGCCTTGTACACGATCAGGCTTGCGTACCTATAGTAGTCAGTGATCTCATTTGTCGTTCTCTTGACGTGAACTATCCTAACACTGTTCACAACATCTACCACGACATACTCAATGCTTGTGAAGGGCTGAGATATAGGTTTACCAGCGAGCACCTGGTGGTAGTCGTAGAAGTCTGTGGGGTAAGACCCTATGAACTTGTAGACTAAGTCAGCTAGCTCACGATATTCACACACATAGCGTAGTGCGTAGTATGCGAGGAGGTTGGGTAAGGTGTAACATACATCTCTCTCTACTAGTGGTGACTCAACAAGGCATCTACCTTTATCACCTAGGTCAACAGCTAGAGAGGCTATGAAGTCGCACAGTTTCTCTCTAGTGAGTGGTTGTGAGATATACACATCTTTAGCCGTAGCAAGCCGGGAGACATTAATGAGTAGAAGAATAAACTAATCAATAATACCAACATGCTGGCGTGCCTCAACCATACATACACACCGCATTCTCCACTAGCTACTTTAAAGACACTAATCGACCCCAGCTCCAACACCAATCATTAAACACCTAGACTAGATAACACTTCCACCTACAAATACAATGGTTATGCAAAACAACCGCTCCCAGCATATAATACAGCCTTCTCTAAGACCTCATTGAAGTCTACTCCAGCAATGACTGTTCCAGCTTTCTCAACTAAATACACGGCTAGTGCTATGGGGTTTGAGTTGTCGTCTTTAATGCAGATGAGGGGGTTGAGGGTTACGTGAAGCCCTGATAGCTAGGGCTATGATGAGATGAAAACTCGAACAAAGCCCGGCAACCCTGGGGCTAAATTGTCTCGGGGAAACCCTTGGTCTAAGAAATGGCGAATGCGCGCCTAGTATGTGTGGCGCGTGGTTAGACTCTAAGGCTCCTAGACGAAGTAGAGCAGGCGTTCTCAAGCTCTACTCTAAAGCATTATAGGTTTCTTAGCTTGTCCATGTAAGTCTAGGGTTTGTTGTGCTGGTGTTTGAGTTTCTTCAAGATC
>Ga0080005_125311_pt1 | contig 22367 bp, 18 predicted proteins | sample JossMetagenome_2_FD_69208 | JGI IMG/M metagenome (GOLD analysis project Ga0080005, IMG submission 69208) | Hot spring sediment microbial communities from Joseph's Coat, Yellowstone National Park, USA - JC3_ASED (SPADES assembly) (version 2) | ecosystem: Environmental > Aquatic > Thermal springs >...
AACCCTTACCACCCAGATGACCAGCCTCAATGTACTTCTTGGCGTTATCCCAGGCGGCGCCGCCCCACATCATCGTTATCGCTAGTACTATTCCACTTGCCGTGGCGCCAATTACTAAGGCGCCAACCGCAGGCCCGCCGAAGAGTAGGCCTATTATCAGGGGTGTTAGTATTATTGATAATGTGGGTGTTATCATGTTCCTTAATGCGAATTGGGTACTTATGTCAACGGCCCTGTAGTAGTCAGGTTTCTCAATACCCTTCAGTATTCCTGGCCTCTCCCTGAATTGCCTCCTAACCTCCTCAACCATGTACCAGGCTGCCTTAGTGACTGCCCTAAGGGCCAGCGAGCTGAATAGGAATGGTAACATTGCGCCAATTAGTATGCTTATCAGTATGTCAGCCCTCATTATCATTAGGTGATTCAGTAGGTAATCCATAACCGCCATTAAGTTGCTGAAACTCAGCGATACATCAGCAGCATTAACCTGCAACACGGCTGGATTCCTAGCTACGTAATCCTGAATAAAGGCTTGAAATAGGAGTAGTGATGCTAAGGCGGCTGAACCCATGGCATAACCCTTAGTGAGTGCCTTAGTGACATTGCCTATTGAATCAAGTGGGTCAAGCCTCCCCCTAACTTCACTACTTAATTCACTCATCTCAGCAATACCACTGGCGTTGTCCGTTATTGGGCCAGCGCCATCAAGCGTCATTATTATGCCCGCCAGCGATAACATACCTAAGGTAGCTGCGGCCGTACCATATATACCATATATGAACTTAGCGATGGGTATATTCCCAATAGTGTAACTATTCGCAACGACAGGCAACGGCGTGCTCATACCCAGTACGAATGCTGCCAGTAGAGTCACAGCAATAACCACTATTGGTATGAAGGTCGCATTCATCCCTGTTGTTAAGCCTTGAAGTATTGTTAAGGCTGGGCTAACCCTGGATGTCTCAGCAATCTCAACCACCGGTTTAGCTTCCCTACCCATGTAGTAATTAGTTACCAGTACAATCACTATTGCAGCTAATATGCCGGCTAATGATGCTGTGAAGAAGTAGACCCACACCTTAGGCATGAGTAGGTAAAAGGCAAGGAAGAACCCTAAAATAGCCGTCACCGCCGATGCCATCACACCGTTCCTCAAAGGTTCAAACGGATCCCTGAAGCTCCTTTGGTAAGCCGACACCACAACACCTGGTATGGTTGCAACTACCCTGACTGCCCCTGTTAAGAATGGTAGGAAGATGAAGGCTAGGGCATCAATGGTTGGGTAACCAGCCTCAACTAGGAAGAAGTAGACTGTCCAACCAACTATCATTGTTCCAAGCATCTCGGCGGTAACGGACTCGAATATGTCGGCACCTCTACCGGCGCAGTCACCAACATTATCACCAACCTGGTCTGCTATTACAGCTGGGTTCCTTGGGTCATCCTCAGGTATACCAGCCTCAACCTTACCAACTAGGTCAGCGCCAACATCAGCAGCCTTAGTGTATATCCCACCGCCTATTTGGGCGAAGAGTGCCGATAAACTGGCGCCAAAGGCGAAACCAGCTAAGCTGTCTAGGATAACCCTTAGGTTGAATGGTGTCGCTGCCTCACTGACGATGAGTGAGTAGACTATGAAGAGTAGTGCCAGTGAGAATACGCTTATTGATGGTACTGAGAAGCCCAAAACACTACCACCAAGTATAGCAACCTTTAAGGCATGCCAAGTCCCCCTCTTAGCAGCCTCGGTAGTCCTAACATTGGCCCTAGTTGACGCATCCATGCTTAGGAAGGCTGCCGCTAATGAAGCCAAGCTACCAAGCATCACCGACGCACCTATCAATACCGATTCAAGGATAACCTCACCACGTAGTTCAGGGTAGGCTGGTAAAACCCTTACACTGTAACCTGCATAAACACTGAGGGCAACTATTATGGATATTATAAGTGAGAAAAGTATTATTGTCCTCATCTGCCTCCGCATGTAGGCAGTGGCACCCTCCCGTATAGCACTCCATACCCTAACCATGTTCTCATCACCAAGGGGTTGTCTATCTATCCACCAGTAGATGAATACAGCTACCACTATACCCACAAGTCCAGCCAGTAGCCCGGTGAGTATCAGGGGATTAATCATACTTAGTTAATAGTACACAGGGCCTTATAACTCAACATGGTGAAATGGGTGAAACTAAACATTAGTGGGATTACTAAGTTATATTTTATAATTACAATTATATAGAATTTCCCAATAATATACTTAGCCTATATTTGATCGATGAAATATGGCAATAACCAAGATTACCCTAACAATTATCATGACTGCTCATTCCGCGTATTGAGGGTATTGCCTAGCATTAAGCAATATTTGTCAGGGTGAGCTTTAAAAGCCAGGTGGATTACCTTAGCATTATGGTGAATGAGGAGTTCGTAACGTTGCTTAAATCCCTATCGGAGGCCTTTGGCCCATCGGGTTTTGAAGATGAGGTTAGGGAGTTAGTTATAAAGGAGATGGAGCCGTACGTGGATGAACTTGAGGTTGATAAGTGGGGTAACGTCATTGGTGTTAAGTACGGTGGCAGGAGGGATCTTAAGGCCATGGTGGCCGCACACATGGATGAAATAGGGCTGCTCATAGACAGCATAGATAAAAACGGCTTCTTAAGGTTCAGGGGGATTGGTGGCTGGAACGAGGTGACGCTTATCGGGCAGAGGGTTAAGATTAAGACACAGGACGGTAAGGTAATTAAGGGTGTAATCGGCAGTAGACCTCCCCACGTGACACCACCAGGTAAGGAGCGGGAGGCCCCTGAGATGAAGGACTTGTTCATTGATATTGGCGCTGGTGATTTAGGCGAGGTTGAGAAGCTTGGGGTAAGGGTAGGTTCAGTTGCAGTGCTTGATAGGGAATTCAACACGCTTAATAGCGATGCGGTCACAGGCAAGGCATTTGATGATAGGGTTGGCCTAGCGGTCATGTTGTGGTCCCTTAGGCAATTAAGGGAGAGTGAGGCTACTGTCTACGCCGTTGCCACGGTTCAGGAGGAGGTTGGCTTAAGGGGTGCCCAGGTTGCAGCTGAGAGAATTTACCCAGACTTCGCCATAGCCCTAGACACCACGATAGCTGCCGACGTGCCTGGCGTACCTGAGAGGGAAAGTGTGACTAAGCTTGGGGCAGGCCCAGCGATAAAGATCATGGATGGTGGGAGGGGTGGCCTATTCATAGCACACCCAGCCTTAACGAGTTACTTAATAGACATAGCTAAGGCTAATAACATACCTTACCAGTTGGAGGTGTTGATAGGTGGGACAACGGATGCCTTGGGCATAGCGTTTAGGAGGGATGGAATACCGGCAACAACAATCTCAATACCAACCAGGTACGTTCACTCACCCGTGGAGGTTCTTAAGATAAGTGATGCACTCAACGCATCCAAGCTACTTACACTAGCCCTTCAAAAGGCTGATGAGAAGTTGGTTAATAGCCTCAGGGCTAGGTTAATTAAGGGCACTAACCGCGCTAACCATTGATGCGCATTGCGCTTAGGCTAAAGGTTAAGGCTTAAATACTTTGAGGCGGCTGGTGGGTAATGTACCCAGTTATTGACCTTCATGAGGATGTGGCATATCACTTGATGTTTAAATCCGGGGCAATGGACTTTGACGTTGATGTTGAGGGTAGGCAATCCGATATTCCAAAGCTTAAGAGGGGTAACGTTAAGGTTGTCTTCGCCTCCGTCTTCCCAATAATGACCACCTACAGCCCTGAGCAGGGTAAATCAACAATCCACGCATACTCATCCTACTCAGCTAAAGATATCGCACTTGAGATGATTAAAACATACTATAGACTCACCGACAGGTTCAGCGACTCATTAATGCTAATCAACAGTATTAAGGATGTTGAAAACGCCCTTAGTAATGGTAAGATTGGGTTACTAATATCAATGGAGGGTGCCGACGCCCTAGAAGACCCATACGACTTACTGCTCTTTCACAGGCTTGGCGTAAGATCAATTGGCATAACCTGGAATCTTGATAACAGGTATGGTGCTTCATGCTTCACCAAAAGAGACTATGGCTTAACAGGTAATGGGGAGGAATTGGTTAAGCTGGCTAATAGGCTTGGGGTTATCGTTGACTTGGCCCACGCAAGCAGGAGAACTATGATTGACGTACTGTCTGCGTCGAGGAAGCCCGTTGTAATCAGCCACGCCAACTCAAGGGCTGTTTATGATCATCCTAGGAACGTTGATGATGAGGTGCTTAGTTTACTCAACAGTAACGGTGGCGTGATAGGCGTAACTATGATACCTGAAACCATAGGTAAAGAACCAACGATAGACTCATTGATAAAGCACATCATTCACATACGAGACAGCTTTGGGTTAAGAATCCTAGCCCTAGGAACCGACTACCTGGGTATTGGGAGTACACCCATGGGCCTTGAGGATGTTAGCCGCATTGGCAGATTAATTGAGGGTTTGATGAAGGCTGGTTTAAGCGATGATGAGATCCGCGGCTTAATGTTCGAGAATGCACTAAGGGTTATTAAGGCTAATTTAACTATTTGATTCACTGCTTCTTCTCCTCAATAACCCTAATGGACTTGATGGGTAGGGTGACTGGTATGTTGGTTGCTGTGTCGAATAGGAGTAGCTTAACGGTGTTATTCCTCTCATCAACATCAACAACCCTCGCCTTAAACCCCCTGAAGGGTTCCGTTATAATTTCAACAACATCATTAACCTGAACCTTAATCTCCCTCTTAATCATCTTCATCAACTCGCTTAACGGGGTCTTACCCATCATTAACCCCCTGTACTGCTTAATACCTGCCGATAGGTCAACGGCCACGTATGAGTGTTGCGTCTCTAAGTAGACTTGCCCCTGGACGTTAGGTGGGACTACTATTGACGCCACCTTATAGTACTTCTTCTTATCCTTATCCATAAGCTCGAGCCTAGTCCTAATTATCGCTGCGACGTTATACTCCTGCCCAGACACAACCCTTATACCTATGAATGAGCACTCCTCCTGCATTAAATTTAGTCAACTTAGAATGTTAATAAGGTTTTCTAGGATGGCGCCACTTTAACAGCTGGCTTAGCGACTTCAATTAAGAGATTTTAGCAAAGGGAAATGGCTTTGCAACGTTCGACTCACTACACCAAGGTTAAATAGAGTTAAGTATCCATTACATTACGATAACTCCGCTAGGCCCAGGAACCTTAGTATTGCGTTTAATGATTCACGGCTTACATCATCCTTATATACCCTAAGTAGCCTTATTAATCCATCTGCATCTGTTAAGTTAAGGATCTCCCTAATTCTACGTTGCGTGCTCCCCCCACTTAAGATTAGGGCGTTAACAAGCTGGGTAACGTTTGTAACTGACCTGGTGGCCCTACTTGCGCTTTCAAAGTCGATTATGTAGACTCTGTCACCTACTATCACATGCCTATGAGGCCTGGTTAATTCACTATGTACGAGGCCTATTGAGTCCAGTTTAAAGCCTTGAACCAGCAGCTCCCTAACAACAGCCCTAATCCCCTGATCACTGGCGCTGCTTAGGTAGGCGTCAAGTCTCACCCCCCTGGCGTACTCCATTACCAACACGTCGTTGGTGTATCTAATCAGTAGTGGGCCCACACTAACCCCATTAGCCAACTTGAGGTTAAGCGCCTCGTTACCTAGGCTTTGCCTTGTTGAGTCATGCCTCCTAACCTTGCATGCGTAATAACCCTCAGGGTTGTTAACCCTGCACTTAAACACGAAGCTACTCCGCCCCTTACCCAGTAGCCTTAACTTACCCAGGAACTCCAAGTCACCCTCACTGAGGAGTTCAACGACTCCCAATTCCCTAAGCTGGTTAAGGATCCTGTCCACGTACCCCTCCGGGCACTTAATGAGGCTGCATAGCCTGGTGAACGGTTCATACATTCATTGGGTTCACTGTTAACGGCCCTTTAAATACGTGCCTTAGGAATGCTTATAATCTTAGCTGGCTATTAGGGTAATTAATCATGAGCATGGTTATTGAGAAGGCTAGGCAAGCCTTATTGAAGTACCCGCTGTGCGACCACTGCCTAGGTAGGTTATTCGCCTCAAGGGGGTTCATGATGAGTAATGAGGAGAGAGGTAGGTCCATAAAGAACGTGCTCTTCATGGAGGCCCTTAACTCCTCCTCAGGCACGTACGATGAGGCATTGCTGCTTGCATTAGCCAGGAGCGGGCATAGGGAGAGCCTAATGTTCCTCAGGAGGATTGGTAGGGACATTAAGCCTCAGGTGTGCTTCATCTGCGGTGGCCTATTTGATAGGATAAACCTAGGCGCCATAGTCGCCAAGGTTAAGGAACTTATTAACACCAGCGGCATTGAGTTCAGCAGCCTCCAGGTGGGTTCAACGGTGAGTAGGGCTATAATAGACAACGAGGTTAAGGTCTCCACTGAGCTGGGAATAACCAGTAGTGAATCGATTAAGAGGGAGCTGAACAGGATCATAGGTAAGGCACTAGTTACTGAACTAGGTAGGCAGTACAGTAGGTCTAACCCAGATGTTATAGTTAAGGTCAATGCCATGGATGGTTCAGTTAGCGTGGAGGTGATGCCCATTTACGTGGAGGCACGTTACAGGAAGTTGCTAAGGGGGATACCTCAAGTTGGTGGTAATTCACTGGCCAGAGTGGTAAGCGAGTTCATGAGTCAGTTAAAACCAGCCAGCACAGTGATTCACGTAGCCGGCGTAGAGGGGCCTGAGGTTAGGGTTCTTGGGTCAGGGAGGCCGATGGTCATTGAGGTTGATAGACCCCTGAACAGGCGGATACCTGCGATGGGTGGCGTGTTGAATGGTGTTCAGTTGTTTGACATTAAGCCAGCTAATAAGTCGAGGGTTAGGGAGATTAAGTCCAGGGCTGGTGAATTGAGGAGGATTTACAGGGTCCTTGTTAAACTGCAGGGTAGCGCTAGTGAGGAACAGTTCAAAAGCCTTGAGGATTACTTCACGAATAGGCAGGTGACCCAGTTAGTGGGTAGAGAGAGGAGGGTTAGGTTGGTTTACAGGTTGAGGGTTAGGCCTGTGTCGGGTGGCGTGGTGGAGCTTATCGTTGATTCACAGGGTGGGTTCAGCGTTAGGAGGTTTATAAATGGCGAGGGGACTGAACCGTCGATACCGGGCGTCCTAGGCCTTGGTGCAGTGCCCATTGAGATCGATATACTTAACATTGCCGGCTAAATCTTCCTAGCCAGCACACCATAATCATTCTGGCCAATTATCACGAACCCTGAATCCCTCAACCTATCAATAACACCCCGCCTCACATCCCGCCCCCTATACCTACTCCCAGTCCTCGGGATATAGTGGAATAGCAGCCCTCCCCTCTTAAGCATCCTATTATACGCCCTATACAATTCCCCTGAATATAGGTTAGTGAACCTCTTAGTGGGCCTCGGCGGGTCATGAATTATGACGTTGAAGACTAAGTCCCTAACCCACGTGGATAGTTCATAGACGTCGCCAAGCATGAGTTCAATCCTTGGGTCAGCTAGGTGCACGCTCCATGGGTTGTAACTGGCTAGTTCAATAACGTTGGCATCGGCCTCAATGGTTATGACCCTCCTAGCCCCCTTCTTAAGGGCAACTAGGGCTGTGTAGCCAAGCCCTGTGCAGCAGTCTAGCACAGTGCCGGTTAACCTCATCCCCCTCATTTTACTGAAGCTGTACCTCAACGGATCCATCAACACCGTGTGCATTACTATACCGTCAATGATTATGGTTGGTGCCCAACCCTTACCTGAGGAGCATAACTTGTAGCTATGCCCCTCTGACTCCACGTAAAGCCTCACCAATGATCCACCGCTCTTAATAAACAATGGCTTACATTGATCATCCATGTACCTCAGCCTAATGGATTCATCATTAATATCCCAGTACGTATACGTGTTAGTTGCCCTTGGCTTAAAGTTAACCGTTCTCAACATTGTCCTTGGCTAAATTTTAGGAAAACGGTTTTAAAGCTCACACGGCCTTAGCAAGCTAAGTACCGGTGATGAGGGAACTTAGGTTAAAGATTAGGATGCTCGTGGAGAAGATGGTTATGGTTGACGACGTCCCTGATGACGTTATAGATGACATTGTTGATGAGCTTGGCTACTACGTGAAGAGCGGCTACTCAGAGCAATTGGCTGAACGCCTGGTTTTATCGTACAGGGAGCAGATTATGAGCAGACTCTCAAGCAATATAAGGCAACACATGCCGGGTAGGGGGAGCGTGGAGAAGATACTACCGTTCCTGCTTAGGGAGGCCCTTGAGGACATTGGGCTAACTGGCTACACCTTAACCACGCTTCGCGGTGAACCAGTTGACTTAGCCATCAACGTAGGCGCCTTCTACGTGCCCGTAATCTCAATAGGGTATAAAGCCAGTAGGAGGGATTTATACAGGGTTAGTAGGCTTAGGAGCATGGGCATTACGCCAATTGTAATGTCGCTTGGTGATGATGTGGACGGTGCCGTTAAGGTAAAGGTGGATTACATGAATGAGCCCAGGTACTACAGGGTAGTTATAGCGGCTGAGTCGTTAAAGAGGTCAATGGGTTCAGCTAGCCTAGTCAGTGGTAGGTTAATCAAGCCGTCAAAGGGGATGGAGGTGGCGTACACGTTGTGGAGTTGGCTGAGGAAGATGGGCTACCTAGTAGTACCTGGTAGGAGGATTAGTGACCTTGAGGTCTACGGCTTCGGTAGGTACTTGATTAGGATCCAGGGTAAACCAACCATGTGGGACCCCTACTACAGGAGGTTCAACACCGTGGTTATAATATCGGGGGATAACGGCATCAGGATCAAGGACTCCATAGTAATCATGGGGTTCAACTACCTTGAAAGGCTTATCAGTGAATCAAACTTCACAATGGGTAATTTAAGGCGGTTGATATCCAGAGAAGGAAACTATGTTGAATAGCCTAAGTATATCAATGTACCACTTCGCAATCCTCCTGGCAACAACGTCAGTGTAGTCAACGTTAACGTTGCCTAGGTAACCCTTAACAACCTGCTCAGCCACATCAGCGTTAATCCTAGGCTTCACGTACTGGGTGAGGCTCTCGAGGAGCTGGGCGTAGCTACTCCTTGCCTCCGCATGCTCCCTCCCAATCCTAAACACGTCGTCACCTGGTACTATCAGGTCAACGTAATTCCTGAGCCCCCTCTTAACGAGTTCATTAATGTAACCAGTCACTATCGGGTCAGTGGGTTGCACCAGGCTAATGCCACCTAGGGTGCTTAAAAGTACTCGCCGATGAAACCGTAATGACCCCCTTCCCGCCCTTAAGGGTGGGTTTTTACCGTGAGGGTCTCGATTGTTACCCCCTCCATGGGGGTTAATGGTTTCGTTCCTGGGGTGGTGGTAACAGTGGGGTATCGCCCCACCGGCTCATCTGAGGGAAGTAAACCCCCTTCCGGGGGCACCAACCCAGGCACCGAGAAAACACAAAACAAAGCTGGGATTAATAAGCCTATCACTATGAAACCCACGTAGTGGGGCGACCCCGCCCTAAAGGGCGAGACTTGTCATGTGTTGTCATAGGGATGGGTAACTCATGCTAATGCTTAAATAATGAACTTAATGCCACGGCCTGATGAGTAAGGTCACTGGGTTCATTAAACTGGGTAGGATGGAGCATGGCCTATTAACCGCCATAACGGTCATATCCTCATACTATATATCAGGCGGGCGTAATGGCTACGTAGCCTTAACACTACTGCTCTCATCATTCTTCGCTGAGGTCTTCTTATTCGTAACCAACGATATACATAATGTAGCTGAGGATAGGGTTAACAGGCCAAGCGCACCCCTGGTCACTGGGATTGTAACGCCCAGGGAGGCTTGGTGGTTTGCACTAGCATCACTGTTACTTTCCCTGACCCAGGTAATACCAGTGGTCATGGGCTTAGCCAACCCTGTCTCATTACTCATCCTACTGATGGCCTTGGCACTGGGCTACCTGTACAATGTCTCCCTCAAGCGGGTGATGGTGATTAACAATGTTTTGGTCTCCCTGGTCACATCTTTAACATACCTCTACGGCCTAGCATCAGTCAAGGTAATTAACCAGCAGCCCCTACACTTCATAGGCCTACTGTTCCTGACAACAATGATAGCCACCCTTGGTAGGGAGATTGTAAAGGGTTCCCTTGACTACGAGGGTGATTTAAAGGTTGGAGTGGTTACTTTAGCCACCAGGTACGGTGTAGGGGTTGCTAATAAGGCAGGCTCCATCATAATGCTCGCTGCGGTAGCATTATCAATACCACTAATGTTGTCCTCTGTGCCGGTGCTGGGCAGGTTTAGTGTCGTGTTTTCCGCGTTGGTTGCGGCAACTGATGCGTCGTTGATAATGCTAGTGGTTAAGGTGCTTAGGGGGGATTTAAGGCGCTTCAGGAGCGTGAGCCTACTGGCAATGGGCTTAACCCTACTAGGCCTAATGCTCAGCTCCCTTCTCCTTTTCATCACCGGTTAACGTCAGGTCAATTTTACCACCACCGTGGGCTATGATGTGGCAAGGCAGCTCCACATTGCATGAAGCCCCATCACCAAGGTTCTTAACCTTCTCAGCGGCATCAAGGCACTTACCCATACTCCTCAGTAGCTCAATTACTAACCCCAACCCCTTCCTAACGTATGGGTCATTCAGGGCCCTTATGAGGTCACCGAGGCCATTAACCGGCTGTATGCTATGCTTCACGTTTGAGGAGACTCCGTATAGCGTGCATAGGATGCATTGAACAGCCTCCTGAATTGTTATACCTAGTTCATTACTGTCCATCTGCCCCATAGCCTTAATAATGGCGTTGATGGCGTCGTCAAGGTTTGCCTGTTCCATAAAGTAATCACTCTATACGTTCTATTTTAACCTAACTCGGTTAGCAACTGAGCAATGAACTTTAGGGGCTGGGGTAGTAAAACATATGCATGGTGAGGGCAGTTAACACCTATGTGAGGATAGTTAAATAAATGCGTAAATCCAGCTCAACAGGCATGGTTAAGTTCAGTAACGTGTTCATTAGGGATGTGGTGCTTAGGAGACTGGGCGTTAGAGATGCCGACGTGGTTATTGGGCCAGGTGTTGGGGAGGATGCAGCGGTTGTTAAGATTGACGGGAAGTATCTCGCAACCCACGTAGACCCAGTCACTGGTTCAAGTAACCTACTGGGTTGGTTAGCCATCCACGTGGCCGCTAATGATATCGCCACCAGGGGTATTAGGCCTAGGTGGTTCCTATTGACATTAATAATGCCCATGGGGTCAGGGGAGAGTGAGGTGGTCGGCATCATGAGCCAGGTTAACGATGCCTTAACGGAGTTAAACGCAATGTTGATAGGAGGCCACACGGAGAAGTCAGACGCGGTAACTAGGCCAATAGCCGTGGTGACCGCCATTGGGGTTGGGGATAGGTATGTGAGGACCGGTGGCTTAAGGGTCGGTGACGTAATAGTGATGACTAAGTACGCGGCGCTTGAGGCAACTTCGATACTTGCCAGCGACTTCAAGGATAGGTTGATTAAGGTAATGAGCAGGGAGGAGCTTAAGGAGGCTGAAGGCCTCTATAGAATGGTGTCTGTGGTTAAGGAGGCCTTAAGCGCCATCGACTACGCATCATCAATGCATGACCCAACTGAGGGTGGTGTTTTACAGGGCTTAGTCGAAATGGCCTACTCCTCAGGAAGGAGGATAATCGTCAATGAGGAGGACATTCCAATACTACCAGTGACCAGGAGGATACTCAGCTTCTTCAACCTAGACCCATTAACTGTCTTATCCTCAGGTTCACTACTAATAGGTGTTAGTGAGGATAAGGCTAGTGAGTTAATCAGTAGGTTGAAGAACCTAGGTGTGAATGCCTCAGTGATAGGTAGAGTGGTTGATGGTGAGCCGGGTGTTGTGATTAGGCGTAGTGGGCTAGAGCGTTATTATGGGGGTGACTTATCAATACCTGATGGTGTCATTGAGCTATGGGCGAGGGGAGCGGCTAGTGGTGCGTAGTTACTTTGAAAAATGTTTATATAGGGGATGACCTATGAAACATTAATGAAGGTTGATTGGATAACCCCAGTAGTATTAGCTATAGCGGTGTCGATGGTAGCCTACGCATGGAGTACTGGGTCAATATACACCAATAGTGTTACAATTCACGCACTAGCGGTGTCAGGTAACCAGGGCGCTGTGATTAACATAACCATAACAGCAGTTAAGGGGCTGCCAAGCTACCTGGGCGGCAACGTGTATGTTTCGGCTATGCCACTACCAATAGGTGAGGGGGGTACCTTCATATCCTCGAGTCAAATAGCTGCATTTGTCGCCACAACCCTGGCTGGGCAATCGCTAACTAACTACAACTTCCTAGTCAACGTAAACTCCAGCACGATAGAGGTGGGTGGGCCATCCGCCAGCGGCTACATGACGGTTGGGATGTATGCGTTGATAACTAACAGTAGCCTAAACCCGCACGTGGTCATGACCGGTATGATAATGCCTGACGGTACAATAGGGCCTGTGGGTGGCATACCTGATAAGATTAGGGCCGCGGCGCAATTAGGCTACTCAACGATACTCATACCCTATGGGCAGCAGAACTACGTAACATCAAGTGGCCAGGTCATTAACCTTGTGAATTTAGGTAAGCAGTTGGGCGTTGACGTAGTGCCCGTGGCCACAGTGTATCAGGCTATACAATACTTCACTGGGCGTAGCTTTAACCTATCCCTTCAACTACCTCCACAGGTCATCAGTAACATATCAGCCATAAGTGAGTACCTTTACAAGATCCTTTACGTCAACTACGGCAATGAGTCAGCACTAGGTAACCAAGCTGGCTACGAGGCCGCATTGAGCAGCGCCAATAATGGTGACTACTATACTGCAGCCAGCCTACTGTACAATGCGCTCATGGATTACTACACAAACTTATTTAAGAACGTGACGTTGGGGTATGCGAGGGCGCTTGCGGCTAATATGTCCGCCGAGTTAAGGCTGATGACTAGTGAGGTTAATGAAACCCAGCCCACCACAGCTAACCTGGACATAATGGTCGGCATATATGACAGGATATACTCAGCTGAAACGCTGCTGAACAAGACAATTAATGACATTAACAGTGGTAATATGGCTAACCTGCCCAGCGACTTGGCTCAATTATACACTAGAGTGATTACACTTAAGTACTGGTTTAACGTGCTTAACGCCATTAATGGTGGTAATCCGATACCCAGGAGTTACCTAGCTAAGTTAAGTGGATTATATGTGTCTTACGCCTACACCACGGTAACCTACCTATACTCCCTAGCCAGTGCCGAGGGGTTAACCACAAGCATAGGTTTCATAAGCACTATTAATCAGTTAATTAACCAAACCAATGTGGCTCAGGAATTTTACCAAAACGGCTTGTACCTAAAGGCACTTGCAGTTAGCCTTGACACCATAGCATCGGCCAGCGCTATAATGCATGCGATGTTCCTAGTGGGCGGTACTAATGCATCCCTATACCTACTCAATGTCGTTAGGAATGTTGCCACTTACAATGAAGCCTTGGTTTCCCAGTGCAATGGGCTTCCGGTTCTATCAAGCGCGTATATTCAATTCGGCAATTACTGGTTTAGGCAGTATAATAATAGCCTTGCGGGCAACCCATCATCTGCGTCAAGCCAAAGCTACATGATAGAGGCGTTGTCACTATATGAGGAGTCAATAGCCTACTCGCTCTTCCTAAGGCAACTTTACTACGAGTTGGGGTCATGCCCAATAGCGCAATACACTATAAACTTCACAGCACTTCAATACACCCCAATGGGAGCTACACAGCAAGTACCCCTGGGGCAATCCACTAGTGCCGCATTCTCGGCTCCACAGTTAACTGAGGTTAACATGATGTATCTGGCTATTGGGGTCTCTTTAATGGCCCTAGGATTACTGGTACTTGTGTTTAGGGTAATTGGGGTGAATAGAAGTAGGCAATTATCAGCTTAATGATATTAATTCTTAAATAAAATAAGTAATAGTAAATAAATAATATTTAATCATTATTAATTATTGTCAATTAGTTTTTGAGGAAAATAAATATGATTATGAGTAAGGTTTATAAAGGCATACTCCATATGGTTTTGTTAAAGATGGTTACCACGAGGAGTAGTCCAAGTGATGAACGCAGGCAGTATAGTAATAGCAGTGGATTAAGGAGGGTATTAAGCTTTAGGGAGGTGTTCTTCGCATCACTGGGTGGTCAATCCCCATTCCTAAGCATAACTACGTATGGTACAGCAACGATATTGTACGCTGGGTTACTGGCACCCTTAGCGGCTTTAATTGGTACACTAATAGTTCTCGTCAATGGGCTTGTGGTCTATAAATTATCCCAGCGAATAACCAAGACAGGCGGGTACTACACCTACGCTAACCACCTCATAAGCCACAGAGTGGGTATTGTGACGGGTTTTGTCTACCTATTCTACTCAATACTATACGGCAGCGCCTACGCCATAGGTGCTGCCGGGATTACCTGGTTCCTATTCCACATAAACTTCACGTACACGCTTACGGTGCTTCTTGTAGTCCAGGCCGTGTTGGCGATATTGGGTATTAAGCCGTCTGCCCGGTATGCCGTGCTCGCGGGTTCACTTGAGCTTGGTATTCTAGTGGCCATTGGCGCAATACTGCTATACCTATCGCACTTCAACCTTAACCTAATCAATGGCCAGGGCGTCTCCTTAACGCAACTCGGCTACGCTGCCCTATTCGCGGCTGCGATACCAACGGGGTACGGTACAATAACCCCCCTCTCAGGTGAAACAAGGATGGCTAGTAAAACCATACCTAGGGCCATTGTTGCGGTGATACTTGCAGGAGGTCTACTGGCTGCGTTTGACCTACTGGCGTTTAATTCGGCCGGATTGGCCTTATTCGGTTCCATCAGTTCCTTCGAGGAATTCATAAGGTCTATGGTATCGTTGAGCTCCTTCAACTCTCCAGTACTTTACCTCCTGCACAGGTACCTGGGGATCTTCATAGATGTACCGGTGCTGCTGGCCCTCATTAATGATGGCGTGTTGGGTGTCCTAGCCTATAACCTAGCATCATCAAGGGTCCTCTACGCGATGTCTATTGATGGCTGGCTGCCAAAACCCTTAAGCTACATCAACGTCAATACCAATAACCCCACGCTTGCCGCATTAGTATCATCGGTGGGGATAATACTGGTTAGTGTGTCGGCATCTAGCTTATTATCACCATTAATGGCTTTCCTAGTCTTGGGCGCATTATCAACGATGGCTGGTTTAATCGTGCATGTGGTGTCGGATGTATCATTATTAAGGATTAGCGCCAGGAGGGTTAAGAGGTACCTAGGGCAGATAATTCTCGCATCATCTGCACTGGCGTTGGCCGCCTACTCAATAACGTCAACCGTGGTCTCAATAAACCCGGTCTTCATGGAGCTTTTCCTAGGCTGGTTGATAATAGGCTTCATATATGCCGAGGCTCAGTCAATAATTAGGGAGTAGGTCTTAACCCATTAAGCCGTATCACACCTACTACAGTTATAAGCTCCTCAATCCAGCTTCACAGTGTCAATTAGCCTAAGCGATGTAGAGGGGTCGGTTAGGAGGCTTAAGGAAAGGATTAACAGTAAGTCTTTCACCAGGGCTGTTGGTAAGGGAACCGTTAACGATATTGAAATCCTCATAAGGTACTACGAGTCAACCAAGCCATGTGTGAAGGTAAGTCAATGCGAAGTCAGGGGTATGTACAACATGTATGTGGCCGCTGAGGGGAGTATTAGGAGACTCCTTGAGGGTTTTCTGGAAACCATGGTCACCATAAGGTCTAGGGAATTCGCTGCGCTGTACCCATTCATGCCCAGCGACGTTAAAGATCTCCTTAAGCCACTGCTGAGCAGTAATGTGGATGAGGGCATTAGGGAGGTTTTAAGGAACCTGCTCAGTAACCTTAATCAGCTGGGCTCGGTGCTACTTAGTATAGCCAAGAGGGAGCCAGGTGACCTCAGTGGGTGTGAGGGTAACCGCAACAGCGCCGGGGGTTGTTAAGCTGTTTGGGGAGCATGCGGTAGTTTACGGTAAACCAGCAATAGCCATGGCAATCGACAAGGGGGTTAGGGTTACTGTTGAGAGACAGGGGGGTGATTCACTACTGGTGGTTGCAAGGGATTTGGTAGTAAGGGGTGTGGCCATAAGGGTCACCGGTGGTTCAATTGAGGGAAGTGTGATTGATGGTCCCCAGTTAGCTAAACTAGCCTCATACGCATTAACGGCGTTGAGGATAGTTTCCGAGGGTTACGGCGGTGACTTAAAGGGCATTAAGGTAACCATTGAGAGTCAACTACCCATAGGGGCAGGCTTAGCCACATCGGCAGCTGTATCAGTGGCCACAACGGTAGCTTACGCCAAACTGATCGGAGTTGAGTTGAGCAGGGAGGAGGTGGCTAAGCTTAGCCATAAAGTTGAGTTGACGGTTCAAGGATCAGCAAGCCCAATGGACACGGCCACCTCAAGCCTAGGTGGCGTGGTTTACATTAAGCCAGGGGTTGAGTTAAGGAGGATTAGTGCTCCACCTAGGCTACCGGTTGTTATAGGACACGTGGAGAGGGAATTAACAACTGGTGAATTAGTTAGGAGGGTTAAGGAGCTTTACAGTAGGCACCCTAAGGTTGTGGACAAAATAATGGACTCAATAGAGGTCGTGGTTAATGAGGCCTTAGCGGCTCTGGGTAAGGGTGATTACCAGTTGCTGGGGGAGTTAATGAACATAAACCAAGGACTACTGGAGGCCTTAGGCGTGTCGAACCACAGGATAGCCAACATGGTTTACATGGCCAGGAGAGCCGGTGCACTGGGGGCTAAGCTAAGCGGCGGTGGAGGTGGTGGCGCAGTCATTGCCCTAGCCCCCGGTGTGGAGGATAAGGTTTCAGTGGCTATGAGACTCGCCGGTGGTGAGGTGATCTCAACGGACATTAATGATCAAGGTGTTGTGGTGCAGCACTAGACTGCACCTCCATAGCGAGTTTAATACACTTATGGTTATTTTATCTGATTATCTTATAAATATGACTAGGTAGCATCCCATATGTTAAGTAAAGATAGGCTACTCGGGATAATGGTGATAGTGGCGGCAGGCCTGATGCTATACTATGCCGTAGCTTATGCAGCAGTCTCAACGCAGCAGTCGATTCCAACTCAAAACCAGGCTATAACCGTTAACCTACCTTACTACGCCGAGGTTCAGTACATCGACGTGGTGAACCAAACGGTGCAGTTATCGATACCAGCGGGTGGTACGTACACAATAACCGCACCACTACCCCCGGGTCCAGGTTATATACTGGAGTACGTTGAGGTTTACTTCCCAACCCCGCTACCGTCGGTGGGCGTGTCGGGTAATGTCATGAAGAGTGTGAATGAATACGGCTTCATAACCTCAGTATACTCACCAGCAGGCTCAATAACCCTGGTTAACACTGGTCAGAGCACGGTAAACGGCACTGTGGTGGTTTCATCAGTGTTCGCTAAGGTTACTTACGTACCTCTAAATGGCCAATCAACAATAAACATAACGGCACCTGACTACACGTACCAGTACGTCACTGATCAATACGTTGAGTTAACCTTACCCAATAATGCGCCTTACAGTGTACAGGATGTTATACTGCCCAATGGTTCAGCCTTCAGTCAACTGGTTGAGAAGTGGAGTGGTAATGTGACGGCTATTCAACTTGACTACAAGCACGTTAAGCTAGATATGGCTTACCTACCAGCGGGCAATTACAGCGTTGAATTGCTCCAGGGCTCACAGTACGTGATGCCATTTGCAATGCTTGTTAAGGGTACTCAATTCTACAATGAGACCGTTAGCCCGCATAGCCAAGTGATAATAACAACCAACAACTTCGGCATACCATCAGGCTGGTCAATACTAGGCTACGTAGTGACCGTCTACACAGTTCAGCCGCTGGTGGTTGGTGAAACAGGTGGCACATTCACTGTTGAGGCCAATAGGGTCTCACCTGTCTACACACTAAGCCAGTTAATCGTTGTGCATGGTGTAAGTTACATACTGCCACCCTTCATAAGGTTCATGCCCATCATAGGGATTTACGTGGTCTACGACACCCAGTTTAAGGTTGTTAACCCATTGAACGTCCCAGTTATCGTGGAGTACATGCCGATAATCTATAAGCCAGTTGGCCAGTGGAGTAATGGCAACTTACGGGTTCAGGTTTACCAGAGTGATGTGGCTCAGGGTATGTGGACGTCGCTGGTTGTTCAACTACCGGAGACAGCCACAATAACTAGTATAGTCACCCCAAGTGGTACCGTATACAGTGGGTATACGTCATCTGAGTTGCCGTGGGGTAGTGAGTTTAGGCTAGTGTCAATATCACCTGAAGGTCACGAGGCCTACATTGCAGTGAGTACGCTTGGTGTCTCGCAACCCGGCCTATACACCGTCAATGTGCACTGGGACCCACTGGTGGTTATGGTACACAACACCTATGGATCACCGGTAAGCGTCAGCATAGTCGCGTCACAGAATGGGCAGGCATACGGCACCTACAGCACTAATTCAAGTGGAGTAGCCTTAATACCCGTGTACAACCCATACCCACTTTCGCTATCAATATACTACAAGGGGGTGGATGCCTACAACATCGGCATCACGACGTTGATTAAGAGACCAATAGATGTTACGCTTGGCGTTTATAATGTAACTGCGATAGTTGTGGGCTTCTTTAACCAGGCAATAGGTAAGGCAAACGTGACCATGTATAGGATAGGGACTGGGCCCGTGTACACGCAGTTAACTGGTCCAAATGGTGCCGCCCAGTTAACCGGCGTATTGAGTGGGGTTTACCAGTTAACTGCCTCATATGGTAACGCTAAGTATAGCAGGTTCCTAACTGTTAACTCGGATGAGGTCGCTTTAATTAAGACAAATATATTAACAATAATAAACGGCTTCCCAATAACCACTGGGGATGCGATAATTGGGGCAGTTGGCATACCTGCCGTGGCGGCCTTAGCCTATGCGATTAAGACATTTGTGGATAAGAGGAGGCCCTACCATATCGAGAACGCTTAGTCAAACAGGTCAATCGTTTAAAATATTTAAATTTTTATTAAATTTAAATTAAGCATAACCTTGGGCCTAGGTTTAAAATCCCCCGCGGGAACTAGGGGTGTTGTGATGAGGCAGCTCGATTATGAGCGGTGAATTAGCCTTTGATTACTGACTTCCTGGCCAGCTCGATTCTGCAGGGTAATGGTAGCTTGGACCTAGCCCTATTTAAAGCCTCCTTGGCGTGCGTAATATTCTTACCCTCCACCTCAACAATCATCAATACATCACCAGCCTCAATTTGAATAGCCCTACCTGTGGGTACACCAAAGGCCAGCCTCATGCCCTCCTGCAGACGGTCCGCGCCGGCCATCGCCAACATCTTATTCTCCCTAATGACATGATGTGGATACTTAACTATCTTAAGGTAGAAGTTTTGGTCTGTTAAGACCTTGGACAGGTACTTGTAGGCCATTTGCCTAGCCGCCTCAAGGGCATTAACCCTGATCTGCCCACCCTCAAGAACCCTAAGGATAACCACTGAGTCAAATCTCTCCCTATCCTTAGCCTTGGTAGCCCCCATCTCAAACCTAGGCACTTGAACGTATGGTGCACCATGTATGTACTCCAGCCTGGTGTATGGCCTCTTAATCCTCCTATAGCATCTAGCGGGCCTTAACGGCATAAGCAACCACCACCCGATACCCTTTATAAAAATTATACTTACACTAAGGTTAAATGCACCGCCGTGTCAAGGCTCAACTACGCTATTGCTAACAATTTTAACCCCAGCCTGAGGTTGGGTTACTGGGTGATTACAAGCTAAGCCTGATGGATGATGAACTGACGACGGCATGATTATTAATCATCCTTAAAGGTTTAATAGGATGCGTATCGTAAACTAAGTGTCCCACATTAAAAGTAACTCAGCTACCATGTTAACCTCAGCCTGGAATTTGGCTTAGGTCATCTCATAGATGTTTAAGGTTAAGTAAAGTTAAAGTTACAATTAACTAAATTTTCAGCTATCTATTATCTGTTTAATTTAATAGTGAACATTAGACTGTAGTACTTCTGTTGCATAGCTTCATAACCACAATGCTTATTAATCTTGCCTTTAAGTTATTGTGACTGGGAGGTGCTCCTCGTGATCCACTCTGCGGTGAGAGATTACCGAATCCCAGTGTGCAGGTGGGTGGGATTATGGCACACTTCATGACGCTTCCTGACAGGATTGCAACTGTTGATGAGCTTGAGGAATTATTATCAACACCATACCCTGAAACCATAAGGGATCTTAGTGAGGTGAACGGTGACTTAATGGTACTTGGGGCTGGTGGTAAAATAGGCCCATCACTAGTCATGACGGCTGCCAAGGCGGTTAGGTTAGGTGGCCTTAGGAAGAAGGTCATTGCGGTGTCCAGGTTCAGTAAGGGTGACGAGTTAGTGGGTAGGTTAAGGGAGCTTGGTGTTGAGGTTGTTAGGGCTGACTTATCCAGGGAGGAGGATGTGGCTAAGCTACCTGACGCCGAGAACATAATATTCATGGTTGGTAGGAAGTTCGGCACTAGTAATGAACCTGAGTTAACTTGGATAACCAACACCTACATACCTGCATTAGTAGCCAGAAGATTCCCAAGGTCAAGGTTTGTGGTCTTCTCCACGGGCAATGTATACCCCCTTGTGCCCATTTACACAGGTGGAGCCACAGAGGATACTAGAACTGGACCTATTGGTGAGTATGCCTGGGCTGCATTAGCCAGGGAGAGGGTTTTCAGCTATTTCTTCAGGGTTAATGGTAATAAGGCTGTTTTCGTCAGGTTAAACTACGCCAATGAATTGAGGTACGGAGTTCTACTCGACATAGCCCTTAAGGTGGCTAAGGGCGAGCCGATAGACTTAACCATGGGTTACGTCAACGTAATTTGGCAGGGTGACGTTAACAATATTGTGCTTAGGTCGCTTAAACATGCAAGCAACCCACCATTAATATTAAACGTGACTGGCCCTGAAACCGTGTCGGTGAGGTGGGTTGCCGAGGAATTCGGTAGGTTGCTTGGAAAGGAACCCATCTTTACGGGCAAGGAAGCTGACACGGCCCTGTTAAGTAATGCCGCCAAGGCATTTGAGTTATTTGGTTACCCAAGGGTTACCCTACGCCACATGATTAAGTGGATTGCTGATTGGGTTAGTTCGGGTAAACCAATATATAATCTACCAACGCATTATGAGGTTAGGACCGGTGAGTATTGATCTAACCCCTTCCCCATCTTGAAGGGTAGGAGCTTCCTGGCGTCTTGTTTGTTACCCACCCTTGATGCGGGCTACTGAGGTATTGAGAAAGCTGGGGTTTAAAACTCATCGCCATGGAGCCCACGCGGTGGGGTGACCCAACCCTAAAGGGCGAGACTTGCCGTTCATTTTGTCAAGTTACCTAAATATAAGGTATCTTTATGATAGTCTGTGGAGTCTGGTGATTAATACTCTCTAAACTTGTAATTAGTCTATGTAGCGTTATGTTGAGCTGCTTTAATTATCCTTACCTAACCCTTAACCAGTACATCCAACTAAGGTTTTTATACACCCTATTAGTGATTAAGGTTGTATGGCTAACGGCGAGGATTCACTGACCCTTCGCGTTGCTGAGGCAAGGAGTCGTGACGTTGGCAGAGGAATAGTTAGGATACCCATGAGGCTCATGAGGAAGGTTGGAATTGAACCTGGCGATTACGTTGAGATTAATGGCAATAAGCGTGTTGCCTATGCACAAGCATGGCCAGCCTACAGTGATGATGAAGATAAGGACATTATAAGAATGGATGGCTTCATTAGGCAGAACATCGATGTGTCACTTGACGACTTGGTTAAGGTTAGGAAGGCTAACCTAAGGCCAGCCCAGAGGATAACAGTTGCACCGGTTGGGGAGGAGATTAAGATTGACCCAGATTACCTAAAGAAGTCTTACCTTGTTGGGAAGCCCGTGTGGCGTGGCGCGGTCTTTGAGCTACCCTACTACACAGGTGCCTTGAAATTCATGATAACACAGGTTGTGCCAGCTCCAGCGGCATACGTGAGCACGGAGACTGAAGTTACAATGCAGGAAAAACCTGTTCAGGAGACTAACCTGCCTCGTGTTACTTGGGAGGATATTGGTGATTTGGAGGAGGCTAAGCAGAAGATTAGGGAGTTGGTTGAGCTTCCTCTTAAGCATCCTGAGTTGTTTAGGCATCTTGGTATTGAGCCTCCTA
>Ga0080005_143500_pt1 | contig 22308 bp, 24 predicted proteins | sample JossMetagenome_2_FD_69208 | JGI IMG/M metagenome (GOLD analysis project Ga0080005, IMG submission 69208) | Hot spring sediment microbial communities from Joseph's Coat, Yellowstone National Park, USA - JC3_ASED (SPADES assembly) (version 2) | ecosystem: Environmental > Aquatic > Thermal springs >...
GGAGGATGATGGAGGTTGGGTTAAGGGCCATTAACGGTGAGGCCAGGGAGGACGACTACTGGAGTTTAATAGAGACCTACGCTAAGCTATGGTTAAGCGAGAGGAAGCCGGAGGGGTTGGCTAACGTGTTATCTAGGTTCGCCAAGTCACTGCTAATGTTGAGGCACGGCCTGAGGTACTGAGGAATACTTAAATAGATTAACCAAGGCCTAGGCGTATGAACCTGGGGGTTTCAACCTACTCATACTGGCATTTCGAGAGGGAGAAGATGCCCATAAACCACTACCTTGAGAAGGCCTCAAGGCACGGCTTCAGTGGTGTGGAGGTTCTGCAGGACCACCTGGAGGGTTTAAGCCTAAGCGACCTTAAGGAGGTTAAGAGAACGGCCTTCAACCTTGGTTTAAGCATATACGCCGTGTCCATACACAACAACTTCGTCAACCCATTAACCGGCTCTAGGGATAAGGAGGTTGAGATGGTTAAGAAATGGTTAAACGTGGCCTACGTACTGGGGGCATCCATCATAAGGGTTAATTCAGGTAGGTGGAGGACCATTGAAAGCTTCGATGAGTTAATGAAGAATAAGGGAAAGGAGCCACCGCTACCCGGCTACACGGAGGAGGATGCCTTAAGGTGGGTTGAGGAATCCATAAGAAGCCTACTCCCAACAGCAGAGGACCTGGGTATTATACTGGGCATGGAGAACCACTGGGGTGTTTCAGGCAACGCCACTAATATGGTTAGGTTATTTAACAGTGTTAATTCCAGGTACTTCAGGGCAATAATGGATGTGGGTAATTTCATTGAGAACACATATGAGCAGTTGGAGATGATAGCCCCATACACTGCCATGGTTCACGCCAAGACGTACTTCGGGGGTGGTGTGTGGTACACCCTGGATATAGATTACGATAGGGTTTTCAGCATGCTTAGGAGACATGGCTTCAATGGTTGGGTTTCACTGGAGTACGAGGGTAGGGAGGGCTATGATTCAGGGGTCTTGAAGAGCAGGGAGCTGTTACTAAAGTACATTAGGTGACGTTAACTGCTTATGGTTAAATCGCCCTCTTAACAACCTTAACCCTACCCATGAACACAATGTTCATGAGCATGGAGACGGTTAGGAAAGTTAGTGATAGGACGATGAACAGGTACCTAACGCCTATGATCGTTGACAACGTGCCACCCACTAGGCCACCGAGTATGGACCCCAGGGAGAACATTGAGAAGAACACCGCTGAACCCTTACCCCTCTCCACACCAAGGCTCATTAATAGGGCTGGTGTTGATATTATGAATAAGGCGTAGCCAATGCCCCTAATGACCTGGGCTGCGATTAAGGCACTTAAAGGTAACTGGGAGTAGAGTATGAAGGCCAGTGACAACACCACCCCGTTAACCATGAATAGGTACCTCCTAAAGGTTGAACTGCTGTCGAATAAACTACCCGTGGCTATCATGGTCGGCACCTCGGCGGCTGCACCAGCAGCAATGACTTCGCCTAGGTATAATATTGAACCACGCCTTACATACACATAAACCGGCAGGAACCATGAAGCTGAGGATATGACCAACCCGGCTATCAGCGAGTAGGCCGATATGATTGACCAGGTGCCCAACGTCAGCCTTGTCGTGAACCTGGCTGAGTAGGTCTCCTTAAGCATAGCTGCCGTTATTACCAGTGCCACGGTTAACTCAAATAGGGCAAATAGGGTTGCGTATCTGAGTGATGAATCAAGGATCAGGAGTGGGATCACCAGGCTACCCCCAATCCAACCCACGGCACCCCCAATCCTAACAATGCTAATGCTCCTACCCAGCTTAACCATGGAGATCTCGGATGATGAAGCCAGCATTAGCGCCGAGAAGCCGCCCGCCAGGAAACCAACTATGACTGAGGTGAGCATGTAGTAGATTATGTATGTTCTCAGCTCGAGAATAACCGTAGCCAGCATCATCACGAGTAGGTCAATCATAATCAGCCTCCTCCTACTCCTCAATAGGTCTGATAGGTAGCCTAGCGAGTATTGGCCGATCATGGAGGCTACGTTGTAGGATGTGCTGAATAGGCCTATGCCCATTAGCGTTAAGCCGCTTGAGTAAAGTATGTAGGTTGAAAATAGGGCATAGAGTGGTATCACGGACCAAACCAATGCATACGTTACCAGCAATACATACTCTACAGGGCTATTTAAACCACGCACACCCACAGTATGCATCGGGGGATTAAAGCTTTCACAATTAGGACGCTGGGATGCAACCACTCGCAGTTACCTATCCTTATAAACCTCCCTGGCGTGTTAAACTCATGAGGATTGCTGACCTTCATGAGGATATATCATGGGGGACTTCCCAGTACTTCAGCGATACTATTAATGGGCCAGCTCAATCTAGCATAGCCCAGCTAGCTAGGTTTGACCAGGCTCTTGTGTTCGCTGCAATATATCCGCATGTGAGGACTTGGAATGAGGATGCAGATAAAATAATGAGGTTGTACGGTAGGGCCACTAACCCAACCCACTTCTCATTCGACCTCGTAATAGACCACCTGAAGTTCTATTATTACCTTGAGAGGAGGGGGCTTGTTAAGATAATTAGGGGGCCTAACGATGCATTGGGCAAGGTTAACATAGTCATAGCACTTGAGGGCACTGACGCCCTAAGGGATGTCTACGACCTCTACATTCTTAGGAACCTCGGCGTCAGGGTTATTCAGTTGACGTGGAACTACGACACTAAGTTCGCCGCATCATGCAACTCCAGGAAGGATTACGGGTTGACTGGGGAGGGGGAGGAGTTGGTTAAGCTAGCCAATGAACTAGGCATGTTGATTGACCTTGCACACGCCAGCAAGCAGACAGTACTGGACGTGGCTTCAATATCCAGGAAACCAGTCATAGTTAGCCATGCCAATGCGAGGAGGCTCAAGGACTCTCCCAGGAACCTTGACGACGACATGATTGAGGCTGTGGTCAAGACCGGCGGCGTGATAGGGGTTACGGCAATACCGTCACTGTTACCTAAGCCAAGCATAGAGGGTGTTATCGATAACATTAGGTACATTGGCGAGAACTACGGTTGGGAACACGTAGCCATAGGAACGGATTTCCTCGGAATGTACCCAGACGAGGTGATAACTGGTCTTGAATCCGTGGATAAGTTGGCTAACCTAGGTAGTATGCTAGGTGATAAGGCTGATGACGTGTTATGGAATAATGCCTATAGGTTGCTTAAATACAGCATCGGCTAATGCATTAACCACCTTTACGTAAACCCTCTCTGACCTCATTCTTCCATATGTAACCCGCTATCCTCCTACCTTGTTTAGTTAAATCATAGTATACGCCTCTCCCCCTCCTTTCTGGGTTATGCTGCTTAACCTTAAGCCAGGGTTTAACTGAGCTGGTTACCTTACCCTTCAGGCTCCCCCTAAACTCCTGTAGTAGACCAAGTTGAACAAGGTGCCTACAGGCTTCCTCAACCTCATCCTCAGGTACTATTGGTCTCCAACCAGCCGAGCCCAGTAGTCTCCTTGCCAGGAGCCATGGTGTGTCTGGGCCGTACTTGTAGATGTGGGCCAGTATCTTCTTCTCTAGGTCAGTTAGGTTTAGGCTGTCCCCCGCTAAGCCCACGTTGGTTTAATTATTGCGGGCTTTTTAACCCATACCCAGTCTCATGCTTAACTAAGTAGTGAAGTGGGGTAACCTAACTGTGAATTGAATATTTAATCCATATAAGTTTTTTAGCTGGTTTAGGTTCCAGATTCCCAACTTGATATGTACCTTGCCTGCTCCTCGGTTAGCGTATCAATTTTAATGCCCATTGATGCCAGTTTAAGCCTGGCAATCTCCTCATCAATCTCCTGGGGTAACCTGTAGACCCTTGGCTGTAGCTTACCGGCATTCCTAAGTATGTACTCTGATGCCAATGCCTGGTTACTGAAGGACATGTCCATGACCTCGCTTGGGTGGCCTTCAGCCACTGATAGGTTGACCAACCTACCCTCCGCCAGTAGGTAAACCTTCCTACCGTTAGTTAGCGTGTACTCAACCACGAAGGGCCTAATCTCCCTCTTAGATATTGAATTCTTCTCAAGGGCCTCAACGTCAATCTCAACGTTGAAGTGGCCTGTGTTGGCGAGTACTGCGCCATTCTTCATCTTAAGCATGTGTTCAAGTCCTATGACCCTTATGTCGCCTGTCGCCGTTATGAATATGTCACCCAGCTCAGCCGCCTCACTCATGGGCATGACCTCGAATCCGTCGAAGACAGCCTCAAGGGCCCTTATCGGGTTAACCTCAGTTACAATAACCCTCCTTGCCCCAAGCCCCCTAGCCCTCATGGCAACACCCCTACCAACCCACCCATAGCCAGCCACCACCACTACCTTACCCGCTACTAAAACGTTGGTTGCCCTAATTATGCCGTCCCAGGTTGACTGACCGGTCCCATACCTATTGTCGAAGAGGTACTTGGTGTAGGAGTCGTTGACCGCTATTATGGGGTACATTAACTTGCCATCCCTCTCCATAGCCCTAAACCTAATCACACCCGTGGTGGTCTCCTCAGTACCACCTAGGACACTCTTAACCAGCTTAACGTAGTCCCTCATGCCGGCTGTTTCAAGGGCGTATTTAGTTGACTCATCACTGATGCCGAGGGCTAGTTTATGCAGGGTACCAGCCACGTCACCCCCATCGTCCAGTGTTATATGTGGCTCGGAGGATATGGCGAATCCTATGGCGTTGTAATACTCCCTCGTGTTCATACCCTTCCAGGCGTACACGTGAATACCCTCCTCAACCAACGCCGCGGCCACGTCATCCTGCGTTGAAAGTGGGTTACTTGGGGCTAGGTAAACCTCAGCCCCACCTGCGGCTAGTGTTTTAACCAGTACTGCGGTCTCCTTGGTTACGTGTAGGCTGGCGGCTATCCTAACACCCTTAAGTGGCTTCTCCCTGCTGAACCTCTCCCTTATGCTCATTAGGACCGGCATGTGCATCTCGGCCCACTCAACCTGGAGCCTACCCTTAGCCGCCAATGACGCATCCCTAACCTTATACTCAACCATTGCTTAATCACAATTCAGGGCATTTAAAAGTGTTAAGCGGATTAGCCACTCCTTAACCAAAGCTGAGGGGGTCTACATTACTTAGTTAGGATTAGACCCGGCATGTCTCAACAAGCCTAGTTAGGTAATTTTCACCGAACCTCTCACCCGCATTAAGCGGTATTATTGATGCTGCGCATGACTGCCTTATCAACTGCTCCCCAATTGAAACAACCCTACCAATTAGCCTACCCAACTCACCCTCAATCATCGGCTTCCAAAGGTCCCTATTAGCCGTGTACGTACCACCCATTAGGGCCACTGGTAGTTCGGGGGCATTAAGCCTCCTGATAACCGTGGCTAGGGCTAGGGCAACCTCCTCAGTCTCCCCCCTAAGTATGGCTAGGGCCTCCCTGTCGCCATTTCTAGCAGCCTCAAAGACGCATCTTGCGAAGGAGGCTATGGAACCCTTAACATCCTTAGCCGTGTATATCCTCGTGACCAACTCCTCCACCGTGGATGCCGAGTACTGTTGGAGGGCGCACTTAACTAGGCCAGTCTCCCCAAGCCTACCGTCATACGACCTAACCACGGCTGATAGGCCCATGGCCCCTATGTGGTATGCCCCACCCTCATCATCTATTAGGTGCCCCCAACCCCCAACCCTAGCCCTCCTACCCATGTACTTCCCATAGAAGTTGCTACCCGTGCCCAATATACCGACGACACCGTCACCGGTCAGGAAGGCTGAGGCGTGCGCTGCTTCAATATCCTCCGTTAGATATATCCTAGCACCCCTTAGGTAATCCCCAAGCCCCCTGAGTAGGCAATCCCTAATTTCACTGTTCCATGCACCACCAATGTAGCCGGCCATGGATATGCTTAACACTGCAACATTAACGCCACTGCCTACCTTAGTTATGGCGTTCAGTATGCTTGTGGTTAAGTTGCCGCAGACCTCGTTAATGGGTAATGCCGCTGGGTTTGAGGGGCCTGCCTGCCCAATAGCCATTAATTCGCCGCTGTACGAAATCACAGCCGCCTCAGTCTTAGTTGCACCCCCATCAACACCCACCACTACCTCAACCATGTGTACTTCCCGCCTATTGCAGTTTTAAGCTATTATTCAACGAGGGGCTCCTTCAACAGCACCGTTGCCTCATCGGCATTAACATCAACTTTAATGCCCAGGGGCATTGGGTACGTGTTTAAGCCATGCTGATCACCACCGTGGCAGCATGGGTAATTCATGAATGATGGCGCATTGGGGTTGAAGACCCTTGCAGCGTCTATGATGGACTCAACAATGCTCCCACCGACCTGCCACTGCTGCAGCTCAGGTATTTCACCATAAACAACAGCGTTAACCCTGTTGAGAATCCCCATCATGCCTAGCGTGACTAGGTACTCATCGAACCTGTGTATCAGGATGGGTATCTCCTCTATGAAGAGCACCTTACCCTCTGGGTTAATTTTAAACTCAGGTATTGCCTGGGGTAGGAGGAACTTGAGTAGGTTGCCACCAATGACCGTACCACTGGCTTTACCTGGGGTTATCACCCTTGGGAATGGGCCATCTTGAAGTGGCTTAAGCTCCGGGGTTTCACCGCTGAGTATAGTTAACGCCATATCCATATCCCTCCTGAACCTACTTAGGCTAACCTCATCGTTAGGCGTCACGTTTAGGTCGAGCATTGGGGCCTGCAGCGACGGTAGGCCTGTTTTAGCATATACTGCGGTTTGTATGGCCGTTATGTCGCTGAATCCTATAATTACCTTCGGGTGCTCCTTGATTACATCATAGTCAAGCAGCCTAATAACCCTAACGGCGCCGCTCATACCCCTAACACACCACACGGCGTCAACGTCATCCCTAAGGAAGGCGTTCATTAAGTCCCTAGCCCTAGCCTCATCTGTTGCCGAGTGGAACCACCTATTTAAGGCATACTTAATGGTATCACCTAGGGTAACTCTGAACCCACGCTTCTTGAGGTAACTTAAACCGATACTCAGTGATGCGCCATTACCTGGGTAGCCTGGAGGGGCTGAGGGCGCCACGACCATTATCGTTGACCCTTCCTTCAGTTTAGGAGGCTTAAGGCTATACTTCACGTGGCTTCGGTTCACACTGATCTTTAAAGTTTGTTGACTTGGAAGTGTTTAAAAAAGGCCACCGTGAGACTGTGGTGTGGTTCTGATTGACAGATACGGTAGGCCGCTTTTGAAGCTTAGGATAGTGGTTAATAGTGAGTGTAACTTCAACTGCTTCTTCTGCCACTTCGAGGGTCAGGGTAGGCATGTACCAACCTTAACCCCTGATGACATTGGCTTTGTTGCCGATGCAGCCATGAAGATTGGAGTAATGGACTTTAAGTTGACCGGCGGTGAACCACTACTGCGCAGGGACATTGTTGAAATAGTCAAGGTACTGAGCCTAAGGAGACCTAAGGACCTCTCCCTGACTACAAACGGCTTCCTGCTGGGTGAATTGGCCTACAGGCTTCGTGAGGCTGGCTTGATGAGGCTTAACGTATCCCTGCATAGCCTAAAACCGGAGAGGTACGCCTACATTACAGGTACCAGCCCGAGTGTGTTCCACAGAGTCATGGATGGGTTGCTTAAGGCTAAGGATGCTGGGTTTAATGCGATTAAGCTGAACATGGTTGTGACCAAGGTTAACGTTGATGAGGTTGATGATTTAATAGACTTCGCAACTAAGCACGGCTTCTCACTCCAGCTAATTGAGTTAATGCCGGTTGGTTACGGTGAGGTGGGGTTTGAGGATAATTACGTGGATTTAAACACAGTGGTTAGGCACCTGGCCGAGCGGGGTAGATTCCTTGGGAATAGGGTTGACCTGCACAATAGGCCTATTTTCAACGTTAATGGTGTTAAGGTTGAGGTTGTGAAGAACTACATGAACCCCAACTTCTGTGCAGGGTGCACCACAATAAGGCTAACAAGTGATGGGTGGCTTAAGACCTGCCTATACAAGCCGCCATCCATTAGGGTTTGGGATCTGATAAAGAACAGGGACCTAGAAGGCTTGGTTAAGGCGTTTCAGAAGGCTAATGAGCTTAGGGAACCAAATTTCAAGTATGATTCGGTTAAGGGGCATGGGTCACGGAGGCTCGTTAACATTAGGGTTAGGCTCAGGGTTGGCTAGATGCATTCACCACGGTACTTGTACACGACCATCGTGATCTCGTTCCTTATGCTCCTGAACCTGTCTAGGTTATCCTTAAGTTCACTGAGCCTAACCTTCTCCTTCCCGTCAAGTTGACCTATCTCACTCTTCAACTTAAGTTCACCGTACTCAGTCTCCAACTCGGATATCCTAGCATCCAACTCCCCAATCATCCTGGTTAACTTCTCAATCCTCTCATCACACTCCCTAATGTACCTCTCCCTCTCGTTCTCAAGCATCTTCCTGAACTTGTCTATCAAGTCCTGTGGTATCTTCTCGTTGTTGTTAATCATGTTGAGCATTACGTCACCCAGCTTAAGCAGCATGTCGTTAACCTTCCTAAGCTTACTAACTGTTTCCTCCAGCTTAATCTTGACTTCGTTTATTGTTGATTCAAGTTCATTCTTAGGCTTAACCACTATAACCCTCTCCTCATCGTTAATCTTAATTACGTAGTCCTTTGCGGAGTACCTACTCTCCTCACCATTCCTACTCACGCTCAACCCTGTTATAATAACCTTGGTCTTGCCATCATCCTCCTCAATCCTGTATTCCATTGAGACAACCCTACCTAATTCATTACCATTACCATCAACCACGTTCCACCCCCTATAGGACTCCATCCTCCTCCTGACCTTGTCGTCCCTCCTACCGAAGAACGGTAAAGGCATTAATATTGATGATTCATTAATGTTAAATAACCCTATTGGTTAAATTAAAATAAAAATACCTAACTAAGCATCCCCATAGCCAATTAATGCTTTAAACCCTGAGCCAGTGAACTAACTATGGCCGTGTTTGAGCTTAGGCTTAACAATGGGTTGAGGGTTGTTGGTTCACACATAGGGGGTAGTGGAGTTGAGGCAATATACATGTTTTACAATGTTGGGGCCAAGAACGAGAGGGATGGCATATACGGCGGCTCACACCTAGTTGAGCACATCCTCTTCAGGAGCATTAAGGGCCTTGAGAGGAGTATTGATGAAATTGTTGAGGGGGTTGGCGGCTACTTCAACGGATTCACGGGCTTCGATACCACAGCCTACGTTGAAGTCCTACCCGTGGATAAGGCTGAGTTGGGCTTCATGATTGAGGCTAATAGGATGGTTAATGCACTATTCCTGGATAATGAATTCAACCTGGAACGTAGCATAGTGTTGAGTGAATTCGACATGAATGAGAATGATGAGGAGGCTAGGATGTCGCTAATAGCCGCCAGGAAGATGTGGGATACCCACCCTTATAGGCATATGGTGATCGGCGTGAGGAGGGACCTGGAGGGGGTGACCAGGGATGAATTGTATAGGTATTACAGGCAGTACTACCACCCATCCAACGCAGTGCTGGTGGCCGTGGGTGGGTTAAGTGAACATGAGGTTGAGAAACTGGCTAAGTCCTACTTCGGGGGATTGAGTGATGAGGGGTTAAGTGGGGCCATTGAGCCGTGGGATGAGGAGGGGGCTGGGGTTATTAGGATGAGCATTAAGGGTTCAACAAGCGTACCGAGACTACTCACCATGTTTAAGGCACCGGGCCTATCCAATGGCCAGGGCTTCAGGGCGCAATTACTAACGGACTTCATCCTGATTGGGGATAGGCCATTGGCCTACGGGTTAACTGCAGCTGAACCCATCTCAGTCCCCAGGTTCGCCAGGTTATATAGGCTTGTGGAGGAGGGTTACGCAACCAGTGTCTCCGCGGGCCACGACTTAACCCTCATGAATGGCCCCTACGAGGTTGTCCTCAGGGGTGTTAAGGACCCTGATAAGGCCTTTAACAGGTTAATTGAGGTAATGCTTGATAAGCCAACTGATGATGAGGTGAAGAAGGCTAGGCTAAGGATGAGGGCTAGGCTAGGCAGCTCAACGGACTCACCGAGTAAACTGGGTCAAATATACGGGATGGGCTCGGTGCTTGCAAATGACCCAGAGTACCTGATACACGCAGTTGAGGATGCTATTAAACTGGGGCCTGGGGATTACGTAAGGCACGTGGAGGAGCTTATAAGGTATGCGGTGGTGGTTTACTATGGCTAGGGTACTTAAGTTAACCCACTGGAGTGGCTCAACTGTACTGGACCTGAAGCTCAACCTAGGCCTAGTCAACGAGGACGTGCCGGGCATATCAAGGGTTTTGATTAGCCTTTGGAAGTGGTCTAGGGGTGTGATGGAGCTTGAGAGGAGCGGCGCCTCAATATCCTTCAGCAATTCATGGGATTACCTAACCGTGTCCGTTAAGGTGCCTAGGGAGTCCACCAACGTGTTAAGGAGCCTGTGGGACGCCCTAACCAAGGTTGACCTATCAATGCTGGGGAGGGCTATTAACGAGGCATCGACTCAGGTTAACCTAGCCAGAGAGGACACCAGGTCTAGGTCAATGGCTGAGGCCCTGAGGGGGTTAATGCCGAACTCACCCTACGGCAACCACCCTGAGGCCCTGCTTGGGGTTGACTTAAGTGGGGTTAAGCCTGAGGATGTTAGGAAGGCCCTGGATAACCTAGCCTATTACTCAATAACCGTGGTTGGGGGTGACGTTGAGGTTAATGGCTCACAGGCCACTGGTAAGTGGCCAAGGCCCAGTACGATTAACAGTGGTGAGGTTAAGGTCTCCCTCAGCGGTAAGGTCCAGTACACCGTGGCCATAGCGTACCCAGCCGATTCAATATACGGCAAGGTCTACGACTACATGGCCTTCAACACACTGCTTGGTGGAATGGGGCTGATAAGCAGGCTCTACACTGAGGTTAGGGTTAAGAGGGGGCTTGCCTACTATGCGTACTCAGCCTACATACCGCTAGGGGGTACAGGCTTCATAGTCGCCATGGCGGGGACCAGGGAGAAGTATGTTAACCAGGTTAAGGAGATCATGATGAGCACCGTTGCCTCAATGAGGGAGGTGAGTAAGAGCGACATCGAGTTGGTGAGGGGTAATCAAATAGGTAGGTTGGTGGTTAGGGCTGAGTCGCCTGAGGGTGTGGCGCAAATGTACTCAATCATACCGCTCTACGGCCTACCCAACGACTACTATGATAGGTACGTCAAGTTCCTAGGCGACCTAAGACCAGAGACCATAGCCAAGTTAACGGATGAGTTAAGGAGCAGCTTCACAGCCGTGGCTGGCCCGTAAGGTGGTGCCTCATTGGGGTTCAATGTGCGTATTCACTGATATAACTGATGGCACCCTCCTGGCCACCTCATCCTCAAACCTGTCAATTAACTCATGTGCCTCCTCAACACTCAACCAACCTGGTACCCTGGCGATCACGTCCACTGCGTAGCCATTGCCAATGTTCTTAACCCTCACGCTAGAGACTACTATATTATGCTCCCTGGCTATGTTGTAGACCTCACCGGCGATGTCTGGGTTAACCTGATCAAGAAGCACACTAACCGACTCCCTGAAGTACTTGTACCCAAGGTACATTAGGTACGCTGCAATGGCGAATACGGCAATGGGCTGAATAATAGGTATAAACTCTGATGCTACAATGGTCGCGGCTATCAACAGTGAGTCCATTAAGTCTGCTAAGGCATGTTTAAACTCAAGGTTCAGTATCAAGTCGTGGGTTTTACCATACCCAGCCCTTAGGAGAAGCATCCTACTAAGCACCAGGCCCACCACTACGGCAATCACGAATATTGAACTTAATGGTGCTCTTTCCATAATACCTCTCGCAACATTGATTGCCGTCTCGGCTACTAACCATAGTGACGCCCCAATTATTACGATGGCCACCGTGTACATGGATAGGTACCTGTACTTATAGTGCCCATAGGGGTGGTCTAGGTCAGGGGGCTTTAACACTGGTCCAAGCCCAATGTACAGTGAGGTTAGGACTAGTACATCTAGCATTGTGTGTAAGCCATCTGCTGTGAGGACCGGTACACCCATAATTAGGCCTAGGGTTATCTCTATTAACGATACGGCGCCTGCTAATAACACTGCGGTCTTTAGGTATTTCCTCACCTCCCTCCTCATTAGTACCCCACGTCCATTGGTTAATCGATCCTCCTCTTTAATACCTTTACTATTCATATCGCTTCCGATAACGGTAACGATTTCGGTTTTTTATAAAACTTACTGCAAGAAAAACGATTTATAGCTTACCATAGAGTCAGGAATCAGTGACTATCAGCGAGGAATTCGTGAATGAGGCTTTAATGAGGATTAAGCCAGGTGAGGTTATTATACTGTGGACTAATGGGGAAACCTCGATTGAATTCGACGACGTTACATCGATAATGATTAACGTGAACAGTGATGAGTATTCAGTACTCAGGATGATCGCAATGGCGAGGGCTTACAACGACCCATTGATCTTCTCAAAATGGGCCATAACGGACGAGTTATCAGGCAGGAGGTACAGTAGGGTTGCTAGCCTAGCACTACTAAGCAGGTTAATTGACTACATACTGGTGGAGTCAGGCTACGAGGATTACGTGACCAAGTCCTTTAATGAGTCTGAGTTTAGGCGGACGTTGATTAATGGGCCCAGTGACCTTAAGTTAAGGGCACTTGAAGCCCTAGGCCTAGACGTACCGTTTAGCATTGAGATGAGCCATAGGGGCAGCGGCATCATTAATGATATCATTAAGGGCTTAGGCAGTGACTTCATAAGCCGCTATCTTGACTTAAGAAGCTATTTACTAAACAATACAAGTTTAGAGTATTTACTCAATTACCTGGACCTATTGTTTAGGGATTCATAAACTTCGACCATAAATTAATGATACATTTGATTAGAAATACTTTGAATTTAAAGCATAAAGACAATCCTAATGTCAAGAATTATTCACGGAAAAACTTATAAGTGCAGTAAGAACTAGTTAAACTTATGATAACTATAGTGGGTTCAGGTAGAGTGGGAGCCACCGCAGCCGCCTTCCTAATGTTCTACGAGGTGGATAACGACGTGACGCTAATAGACATAATCCAGGGGCTACCCCAAGGTGAGGCGTTGGATCTTAACCACGCCGCGGCTATACTGGGTAAGTCCGTTAGATACAGGGGTAGTAACGATTATAGGGACATGGAGGGCAGTGACATAGTCATAATAACCGCTGGGTTAGCTAGAAAGCCAGGTATGACCAGGGAGGAGCTTGCAGCAGCCAACGCTAAGATAGTTGCCGAGGTGGCTGACCAGGTTAAGAAGTACGCCCCAAACTCCATAGTTATAATAACCACCAACCCGTTGGACGCCATGGTTTATGTGCTTTATAAGAGGCTTGGCTTCCCGAGGAATAGGGTGATAGGCTTCAGCGGTGTCCTTGACTCAAACAGGATGGCCTATTACGCATCACTACTGATAGGCATAGCACCCGAGTCAATAATACCCGTTGTCCTTGGTCAGCATGGGGAGAATATGTACCCAGTCCCTGAGGCCTCCTTCGCCTATGGTAAGCCATTAACCGAGTTCCTAACAAGCGATCAATATAATGATGTCGTTAAGAAGACTATACAGGCAGGGGCTGAAATAACTAACCTAAGGAAGTTCAGCAGTAACTGGGGCCCAGCGGCTGGGTTGGCGCTAATGGTCGACTCAATTAAGAAAAATAGGAGGAGAATATTCGAAGCCTCCGTCTACCTGGACGGTGAATATGGCGTTAAGGACATATTTGCCGAGGTCCCGGTGGTGCTTGGCAGAAATGGAGTGGAGAAGATAATTGAACTTAACTTAACCCCAGAGCAGAGGCAGAAGTTCATGCAGAGCATCGAGGCAATCAGGAAGAACCTAACCCAGGTCCCACCTGAATACCTCAAGTGAGCTAATTAACCCCGGTTAAGTTATTAAACCAAGGTTAATAATCCCCCTGCGATGGTTAACGAGGATGAGGTTAGGGGGTTATTGGCCAGCGTATTGAGGATATATAGCCCAAGTGGGGGTGAGGGGGAAGTGGCAGACTTCATCTTAAAGTACCTTAAGAGCCACGGTGTAGATGCTTGGCTTGACAAGGCCGGTAATGTAATATCCATTAGGGGTAATGGTGATAGGGTGCTTTGGCTACACGCTCACATGGATACCGTGCCTGGTTTCATTGAGGTTAGGGAGGATGGGGGATTAGTTTACGGTAGGGGGGCCGTGGATGATAAGGGGCCCCTTGTGTCCATGGTCACGGCATTCCTTAACTCAAACCCAGGCATAACCCTGGTCCTCACATTGGTAACTAGGGAGGAGAGTGATAGTCTTGGTTCACTAACACTGGTTAATAGTGATTTACCAAAGCCAACCGGCATAGTGGTGGGTGAGCCAACCAACATGCACATAGCCTACTCATACAGGGGTAGCGCCAAGGTCGAGGTTAAGTGCCTTGGGCATGGAGGCCACACGGCCGGGCCCGGGGTTGAGGATAACCCAATACTGAAAGTGTACGGCGCGTTAAACGGCGTAATTAATAGGCTTGGTAGTGGCCAGTCCTCCCAATCATACACAGTGACCCCCACGATGGTGCACTGCGGCGACCACCCAGGTAAGGTACCCACCGAGTGCTCCATGGTAATCAACGTAAGGATACCGTTAAACTCAACATGCGTAGAGCTGGAGAGGATGCTAGGCGGCATGGAGTGTGTTAGGGTTGTTGACTGCACAGACCCGGTAACCGTCAACGTGAATAACCCGGTGGCCAGGGCGTTGGTTAGGGCCAGCCTGAGGAATGGCATTAAACCCACCTTATCGAGGAAGTTGGGGACAAGCGACATGGCCATATTGGCGAAGTTAACCTTAAACATGGCGGCCTACGGACCCGGTGACCCAGCGCTTAGCCATGGGCCAGTGGAGTACATCAACATTAGCGACATTGTACTGGCTAGCAAGATATTAATCGATGCTATTAATGAATTTGGGCGCATAGAGCTACGTTAAGGCCATGAACTAAACCGCAAAACTCATAGGTACACCTAAGCTTTATTAAGTCACTTACGGGTTAGGTTAATGTAGTATGGAGGAGTTGGTTAAGAGGGCTAGGGAGCTCGGTATTGATGTTGAGGATTTAATAATTACGGCGATTTCAAGGAGTGATCCATCTAATGGCTTAAGGCTAAGGCTTGAGTTGGCTAGGAGGTACTTAAATGAGGCCGAGGACTATGTTAGGAGGAATGACCCAGTTCAGGCGTCTGAGAAGGCGTACAAGGCCGCTGAGGAGGTTGTTAAGGCACTGGCTGAGATGCATAACTTACCTGAGCACCAGGAGGCGTTGAGGGAGGGTAGGTGGTACACCTACATGCTCTTCACAGCGTCCAGTAAGCTATCTGAGAGGGTTGGGGAGTGGGTCTCCCTAGGCTGGAATACCGCGTACTCACTGCACGTGTGGGGTTTCTACGAAGCCAAGCTATCCACCAGTGACGTTGAGGTTGCCTTAAAGGTGGTGAAGAGGATGGTTAACGAATTTGAAGGGCTTCTAAAGACCAAGGAGTAAAATAATACTGCATAAGCATCAATATAAAGCTCAGTGGGTGTGTTGGGCACCTTAGCCCTGGGTTACGTTGCTTATTAATAGGTCAAATTCCCTTTGGTTAAATGTGAAGGAGTAGTTAATCAGGGTTTCATTTATAGTGAAAATAATTGTAGTGGGTGTTGGTTCTTGGGTTGACTCATACATGGTCATGGTCATGTTGGCTATTACCCCATTACCCAGTATGCAAATCTTAGTTACATTAACCGTTATTTCCACGGCAGGTGATTGAGCAATCGTTTCGTTGGGCGGCTTTATCGTTATTACTGATGCAAAGCAGTAGGTGGCTTCACCCTTCCAGCGACCTATGCCAATATACCTTGCGTTCCTTAATGAGCTCTCAGTCATGTAGTAGGATAACATGGTGTACTTGGTGTAGTTGCTATACGGCATGCACTTGCTAATGACGCTGCCCGATGGCATCTCCTTCGTTACCAAGCAGATATCACTATTAGTCTTATAGATGGCTGATTCAACATATACGCTTGAGGTTTCACCACCCTGGGTTACAAATTCCGTCCATTAGTCACCACGGCACCCACTAATGGCGATCTGGATATCGTGACCACGCCGTTAATCTGCAGTACCTCTGAGATTAGGCTCGTGTTAATTAATTGGGACTCGGTTAAGCGATAAGTACCCGTGAAATTCTCACTAATCAGTAGCCTTTCTGCGTTTAAAAGCGCCACTTGCTGGCCGCCCCGACTTAACAACATATAAAACGTAACCGCCGCCACCAAGGCTACCACTATCACTACCGCAATTACCCATCCCTTCATATATCATGTTTAGGTGTTTCTACATTATTTTTAAGTTTTACTTTAGCGAATTTAGTTTTCATGAAACCTAATTGGGTGCTTAATGTTGGTGAAATCAATACTACAAGTCTCGCTAAGTCTCCCGTTGGCAATGCTGATGGTTCCCAGGGTCAATTTAAGGATAACTCGGGTCGTTAACCTATGTGTTAAGGGCCTTGCTGAGGGGTTAACTGCTTTAATAGGTGTGGCCGCTGGGGCTTCCTGTGGGTAAGGCTACGGAGTCCATTCATGGGCATGGGTTCAGTGACGAGGTTGGATCAGTGGTACCGCCCATATACCTAACCACACCCTTTAGGCAGGTTATTGAGGCTCAGTTATCGGATAGGGGGCTCGATTTGAAGTACTCTAGGGAGGAGAACCCAACGGTGAGGTACCTTGAACGCGTCTTGGCTAGGCTTGAGGGTGGGGTTGATGCCCTAGCCACAAACAACGGCATGGCGGCCATATCAACCATACTCATGACGATACTCAAGTCCGGTTTAAGGCTAATACTCCCCGCCGAGGTATACGGCACCACGCTGGGCTTAGCCATCAACATGAGGAAGTTCGGGGTTGAAACAGTCGTAACCATGCCCGAGACTAAGGACTTGGCTGAGGCCATTAAGGCTAACCCAGGCTCCGTAGTAATTGTTGAAACAATAACAAACCCCATGCTTAGGGTTATTGACGTGGATCACCTAATCAAGGTGTCCAGGGATACTGGCTCAACGCTAATCGTCGACAACACCATGGCCACACCAGTCCTGTACAGGCCCATTGAGCATGGGGCTGAGTTAGTCGTTCATAGCGCCACGAAGTACATTTCAGGGCATAATGACGTCTTGGCTGGGGTCATAGTGTCCAGCAGCCAATCCATAATTAATGACGCTTGGCAGTGGAGGAGGAGGCTGGGCACGATAATACAACCCCTCGATGCCTACCTGGTTTTAAGGGGAGTTAAGACAATGAACCTGAGGGTTAGGAGGCATTGCGAGAACGCCATGGCCGTGGCTGACTTCCTAAGCAGCCACCCAAAGGTCAGGGAGGTTTATTACCCAGGGTTAAAGTCAAGTGCATATCATGAATTGGCATCAAGGATGTTCAACGGCCTCTACGGGGGCATAGTCTCATTCAAGATTAAGGGTGGTAGGGAGGAGGCCCGCGAATTCCTAAACTCACTAAGCATGGTTAAGCCAGCCCCAAGCTTCGGTGGACCTGAATCCTTAATCACATACCCCATAACCAGCGCAGCACAGCCAATACCCGACGAATACAAGGCTAAACTGGGGATAGATGAAAGCCTACTAAGGCTGTCCGTTGGGCTCGAGGACCCCGAGGACATAATAAGCGACCTCGACAATGCACTAAGGCGGATACCGTAAATAAACGTACCTTAGGAAAAGCTTAAAAATGATGAGGGGTGGTTAAGGTCAAGGCGGGGGTACCCGAGCTTGGTCAAGTGTCCTAATCCTTAGCGGCTTTACTGTTAATAGATTGTGCGTAAACGACATCCTACTAACACGTGATCGGTAGATTACTAAGAATGTACAGCACCAGAATTTATTCAAACACACACAAGCTTTCTTGCAATGATGATTGGTTTTACGGTAGTTATACCTCTTGTGGTCCTCACGTTAGCACCACCTTCAGTAGTTTCTCCATGGTTTGTCTTAGTGCGTGTTGTTGTGCTGTGTGATTGTCACTATGGTTGCTCTTCATGAGCATTGCGTGCATTATCAGCATTGCTAGCTGGCGCCTAATCATTAACCACCCCTTTAGCTTTTTACCACGATTAGTTTGTGTATGGCGTGTGTTGGCTTTGTTCCTCAAGGTGTCGGGAGTGGTTGAAGTGTTTGTTGGGTTTGATTCGCCGTGATGGTTAGCCCATCATTGGCTTGTGGGTTTATGGGTTATGTGTGCCTAGCCTCCATGTCTCTATTGCCGATGCTGTTATTGCCATTGTCTGTTCTGTTATTGCCATGTACCTTATGTAGTTCATGACTGTCAATCCGCCTCCTATGAGTATTGGCGGCATTAGTGCAAGCACCATTGCTGCAACACCCCACAAGGCCTTAGAAGCCCTCGATGTGGTTACGCTAATCAGCACTGTGTATGTGCCGATGAGCATTACGTATGCTATGACCAAAATAACCAGTGCAGGTATTGCTAACTTAGCCAGTAGTAGGGCTAGGCCTATGGTGAATGCGGTAACCATGATGATTGGTACGAGGCCCCTAAGCAGCTTACCCAAAACCAATGCTACACCGAGGTATGTGTATAAAGCAGGCATTAGGGCCGTAACGATGATTCCTGCAGTGGCAATGTTGCCCGGTGTGTAGAGTAGCCAGTAAGGCAGCGGCATCGGCATTACCGTGAGAATTGAAGTAAGTAGGGACCATAGTGAGGATGCGAAACCCACAAAAACAAAGCCAACAAAGAACCAGAAGAGGGATTTGGCGTTCATGGTGGACACCACTACACATCACCCAATCTGTGCGACCTTGCCGTACTTGCACGTGTATGTTGTTGGGTTTCCGTAGTAGCTCGTGGCGTTCAGTATGAAGCCGAAGGTCGGTAAACCATAGGTCTTTGAGGCGTCGATTACGGAGATATAGAGGTTTGTGCCGGTTTTAACGTTGAAAAACTCTATGTAGGTACTTGTCACGCTTGATGAGGTTGAAGGTGTTATTAGCATTGATGAAATACCAAGCGCCAAACCACCCAACCCAGTGCCGAGCTCAGCCAAGCTCAGGCCATAGGCAGTATTAACACCGCCGAGTGTTATCGCGTACGTACCTGATGTCGTTACATTAACTGGTCCGTTGCATTGATAGAGATACTCCTGACCCGTTGATGTGTATATGAATGCCGCGTAATCAACGACTGTTGAGGCGTTGAGTGCTGGGTATCCGAAGTACTGCCTACTGACCGGTATTGCGCCGTAGTAGAGCATGCTTATTGTCCCATTGCCATAATCAAATGCTGGGTTGACGTTAGTATCATATGGTGGTGCGTAGAGCACCTCAGAAACCGTCGTGGTACCCATATAATACGCGCCCATTGTACCTTCCACATACCACACTTCATAATTAACAATAGCCCATGTGGCACCTCCATAGTACCAATACACCGAACCAGGCTGCGTAATCTGGGAACCAATGGTATACGTTGGACTGCTCAATACCCAGTTCTCGTTTGCGCTGTATGATGTGCCTAAGTCGCCATAGTCGGTTGACATTGCGTCCCAATTTATCGTACCCGAGAAGTATATGTTAAGTTCGAATTGTAGCCCTTCATCGTTTTGTATTACGCCGTTGCTCAATGTTACCCACGCTATTGGTAGTGAACCGTTGAAGCCTAGGCATGTGCTCGTTGGTGTGAATTCGTATGATGGTGATGACGTGTATATATTTGGTGGCTCCGGCCCACTTAGGCTGCAGTTGTACACTGTATAGCCGTTGTATGTTCCGAAGACCTGTGGGTCAGTGACCGTGCCATTAAGCCTCACAGGAACCACCCTACTCGGCCTCAACTCATTAATGTTAATGAATGCATTAACGAGTATGTACCTTGGCGTGGCGGCACTTAGCGTTGCCTTGCCTAATGCCCTGTAAACCCAACCAACATTGTACGGGATAAGTAATGGTACAATCCATGACTCATTACCCTTTACGTAGGTTATGAATACTAGCATTGACGTGTTGTACCCACTGAATGGTATACCCAATGAAGCCCACTTGTTAATTGCGTATTGCCAGTTCGTGTTGTTGAACGGTACTGTTAGGCTTGATGAGTAACCCATTGCAACGTGGACAATGCCGCTTGGTGCATTGGCATAGACATCAATGAATGCATCCACGGGTTCAATAATCGAACCGTTGATTAGGTAAACCCTAACCAACAAGCCAGGAGGGACATTGGGCATGGGCTGCGATGCGTAGTAATCAACCTCACCAAACCCACCAATGTGAATTGAGGCTATGAGTGACGGAGAGGCACCAACACCATCAACAACCAAAACAACAATTGAGGCTATAGCCAAGGCGAGAACAACCACGGGCAAAGCCCTAGACACAGACCACACACCAAAACCCTCACCCCACGGGAATTTTTATTTTTTCAAGGCAATTAATGGGTGAGTGACTCAGATGCAACACCTCAACCCACCCCAAGCTAACCGGCATTCCATAAGGAAACAAACAAGGCAACTCAAACAACCACGAAGACAACCAACAACCCAACAAGAAAAACAAGCCCAAAACCCAACCCCAGCGCCGAGATCAGTTAAACAGGATTAGTACCTTTGCCTACGGTTGGGCCATTCTTGCAAAGCTGTATTGGGCTAACGCTACCGTAAGGATGGGCTTAGACGTAGTTTGGTGGGTTTTAGGAATGTACCAGTTCATGGTTATGTGGAAATCAATGTTTCGATGAGGATAATAGCATTTAGGGAGGTGGTCGACACATTACCTGCCGTACTTAGTGGGTTGAGGAGTGTAGTTGGTGATGACCTCAAGCCTTAACCTAGGTATTGATGTTTCACATAGCGCCTTCGTGGAGTATGGCATTAAATACATACTCCTCTTTGCTTCTAAGGCTAGGTCCAGTGCCAGTAAGGATTCTAAAATAAGGATCACAATTACTCCCCAACAACCTCCCTAGCAAGGATGACGGATAATTAGGGCATAGGGATGAGGGGAATGGAACATAGGCACTGGTTATGTTGGGTTTAAGGTGCTTGGCACAATTTCTTAACCTCCTCAAAAGCTTAGCCACGTATGGCTCCCTAGCCTTAACGGACTCGCTGCTAAGCTTAGCCTCATGAAACCCCCACACGTGAAGCACCCACGCGGTATCCCAGGCTGCTAGGAACCAGTCTCCTACTTTATTTGAAATACCCCTAGTGGCAGCGGCCTTATCCAACTCAGCCACAGTCCACCTACCCTTATTCTCAACCTGCCTAAGCACGTCTAGGCTTGCAACTTGCAGCTGCCTTAACTGATTCCTCGGCAGCCTTGTAAAGCTTCTCACTGGCCTGAACAGGATCCTTGTTAACAAGGCCCCTACCCTCCTCAAGGTACCGCATTGCCAATTCCAAGTGCGCCTGAGCCGTTGTCTTGGGGTCCAGGTTGAGCGCTCTTACCAGCAGCTCAACCATCAGAGACTCCGCATCAATCCCCCTATTCCTAAGCTCCCTAATGATAGCCGCTGGTACGGCTATGGTTTCCACATTAATGCTAATTAACGGCACCTAATAAGCGCTTCTCAGCGCCGTTCCACACCTCCTTGGCTGGGCATTGGGAAAGTATTTAAGTTAAGAAGGCCCACATCTAAGTGGGTAATGCAGCTTAGCTGCAATTCCGTTATTAATGACCTTAGGAGGAGGTTGAGTAGGCTGACTAATGAAAACTACGTAGCAGCCCTACTCTTCGGCTCATGGGCAAGGTGCGAGGCTGATGAGAGGAGTGATGTAGACCTACTCATCCTTCATAAGGGGCTCAGTGGAATTAATAGGTTGGTTAGGGGTAGGGCGATTTACCTAGCCGTAACTGCCCTACTAAGGGGTTACCCGGAATTCACAGTGATTGAAATGGATTTTGAGGAGTTCGTAAATCCAAGCGTAGTGAACCCCCTACTGCTGAACATCTACTGGGACGCCGTGGTTCTCTTAGACAGGTCAGGGGTGCTCCAGGGCTTCCTGGTTCACGTTAGGCGCAGGATAGTTGAGAGCGGGTTAAGGAGGGTTAAGGATGGTAAGGCCTACTACTGGGTTTTACCGAAGCCGATGGCGAAGGTCAGGATACTATGATAGACCCAATCAGTGAG
>Ga0080005_142432_pt1 | contig 22228 bp, 15 predicted proteins | sample JossMetagenome_2_FD_69208 | JGI IMG/M metagenome (GOLD analysis project Ga0080005, IMG submission 69208) | Hot spring sediment microbial communities from Joseph's Coat, Yellowstone National Park, USA - JC3_ASED (SPADES assembly) (version 2) | ecosystem: Environmental > Aquatic > Thermal springs >...
TCACCTCCACCCGGCTCGACCTCCAGCCGCTGCCGGCCCGCACGGTCGCCGATGCGATGTCTTCCAGCGCCACCAGGGGGAGCGAGACGTAGACCCTCTCCCTCCTGCCGCGGACCAGGTCGGGCTTCACGGCCCTAGCAGCGTGCGCGTAGAAGGGCGCTTCGACCCGCACGAGCCTAGCTCCCAGCTTCCACCCGCCCGCGAGCCTCGACACCTTAAACAGCAGGCGGGCCCGCCCGCTCAAGCGCAGCGGGACCGCGTAGAAGTCCGGTGCGAACCTCCGCGCGATCGGCTGCAGGAGGGCGCGCCTGCCGTTCACGTAGACGGCCAGGCCGTCCTCGGAGCCGGCGAGGAGGACGTAGCGGCCCTCCTCCACCTCCGCCTCCGCGTAGGCGTACGCGAGGCCGTGCTCGAGCCTCCAGAAGGGCTTGAAGCCCTCGCCGAAGAGCGCGGCGAAGTCGAGCGCGCCGCCCGCGCCGGCGGCCGCCCTGAAGCACTTCCTCCCCGCGACCTCGACCCCCTCGCTCAGGGGCTGGGAGGGGTCCAGCCACTCGACGAGCAGGGGGTCAAAGCCGTCCCTCGCGAGCGAGCCGTGCGGGAATGGGCCGCAGACAACGAACTCCCTCAGCTGAACCTCCTCCACGAGGCGGCTCGGCGGGGTCACACCATAAGCTTTGCTCGAGCCGCGCGCCGGGCAAGCTTTTAAGAGGGGGGAGCCCGTCCGCGCGTGGCGGAGGTCAGGGTCCTGTACGTGGGCGACGCCGGCCTGGTGTTCGGCCCCCTCATATTCGAGAGCCCCTTCCTCATCGAGGTCAAGGACGCGTACGTGAGGGAGTGGGGCAGCTACCTCGTCGAGGCCGTGAGGAGGGCCGACCCCGGCATCTCCATCGACTACGTGCGCACGGTGGACGCGTACCGGCTCTTCCCCCGCGACTACGGCGAGCTGAGGAAGTACGACGTCTTAATCCTGAGCGACGTGTCCAGCGAGGTGCTCGCCTTCTACCCCGAGTTCTTCCCCATCGAGCAGCTGAGGGAGGTGGAGCTGCTGGAGAAGGGCAGGTACGTGGGCATGCCGAACCGGTTGAAGCTGATCAAGCGGTTCGTCGAGGAGGGGGGTGGGCTGGCGATGTGCGGGGGCTGGTACTCGTTCTCCGGCCGCTTCGGGCAGGGCGCTTGGTACGGCACGCCCGTCGCTGAAGTTCTGCCGGTCGAGCTGGAGAAGAGTGACGACAGGGTCGAGGCGCCCGACGGCGCGTTCGTGAAGGTCGCGGACGCGGGCCACCCGGTCGTCAGGGGGATACCGTGGGAGACGTGCCCTCCCTTCCTCGGCTACAACAAGCTGAAGCCGAAGCCCGGCGCCCAGGTCCTGGCGACGATCGGCGAAGGGGACCCCTTCATCGTCGTCTGGGAGCGCGGCGGGAGGGTGATGGCGTTCGCCAGCGACCCCGTCCTCCACTGGGGCATCAACTTCGTCAAGTGGGAGCACTACGGGAGGTTCTGGGCCCAAGCCATCCGGTGGCTAGCTAAAAAGCTGTAAGCTGATTAAAAAAGAAAAGAAAAAAAGATTTTGATTTTATATTTTAATAACTAAGGTGGGGTCCAAGTGAAGTGGATAACCTTCCGATCAGTCCCGGCGTCGAACGCATAGAGATTGTCGGCCTGCCAGTTGACGCGCGAGATCACAAGCTTGGGCGGTTCGCCCGCCTCCCCCTTATCAACCTTGTACCACACGTGGACAGTCACGGTCACAGGCCCGTAGATTACCTGAACCGTGACGTCGGCGCCCCAAGCTTCAACCTGGTCGATTCCGGGACCGAGCCCTATAGCGATAGGTGTCGGTGTGCCGCGCGCATATGGATAAATGCCACCTGTTGGCTTCCCCTCGCACAGGCTGCAGCTTATGTCGTCCCCCCAGCTTGCGCCGCCGAAGTTCACGGGCGTAAGGAGCTCGTAGTAATAGTAGGCCGGCGCCTGCTCAGCCAGCCAAAGCTCGTACCTGTAGGTTACACCAACTTTCACCCATTTTTTCGCCCCGTCGGCGAGCGAGCCTGTATTCACGTCGTTAACACACCTTGCTGGCTTGGAGCCGGAGGTCTGCCAGTCGGTGGCCGGTTCGAAGCAGCATGTCCCAGCGTTGGAGTCGTAGTACAGCCATAGGGAGCGGTACCTCTGGTCGAAGTACAGGTAGTTGCCTATCTTAAACGAGATATAGGCTTCGACGCCCCGTATCGTGTGGAGCTGGATGGCGTTCGTCAGCTGGGACGTCTCCCTTACGTCGTGGTAGGGCGGGCCGCTGCACGGCACGCACACGCTCGACGCGCTGCTCGCTATTCGCGCTCCTGGCAGCGCGCACCCGACCCTCCCGCCGGCGGGCGCTCTCACCTCGCTCACAGGCACCTCGACGTCCACCGTGAGCAGGGGTTTCTCCGGCTTCACCCTGACGAGCTTCGCCCCGAAGTACCTCTCGCCGACCAGCACGATCGTGTACTCGTGCTCGACCCACTCGTTGAACCTGTTGAGGAGGCGCCAGATCCTGAGCGGGATGGGCTGGAGGGGGCCCGCGTAGACCCTCTCGCTGCTCGGCTTCCTCCAGTACTCGGTGAAGTTGTGCACGTAAACGGTGAAGCGGTCCGAGACCGGCTTCCCCCTTTCGTCCACGGCCGAAACCCTGAACGTCACGAGCGCCTTCGACTTCCCCTCCAGCCACTCGAGGAAGAGCGCGTAGACCTCCGGGCTCGCCAGCGGGTTCTGGGCGGCTACCAAGCCGGGGATAGCAAGAGCAGCAAGCGCAGCTAAAGCAATGGCTAGACTCCTCCTCGACAAAACAGGCCGGCCCATCTTCCCCCGTGATGCTTTGACGGCATTCAGGGTTATTTATTTTTCCGTACTCCGAAAATGTCATCGAACATAGATATAGCGCGCGCTATGCGCTATAATGATTTCAGAACTTGTACTATTAGATTGATTTAAAGAAAAAAATGATTATAAAGATGAATAGCGAGCCCCTAGAAGGGCAGGATCCAGACGGACTTTGAAATCATCACCAGCATTACCGTCAGCGCTAAGGCGAGCCCGATGCCGCAGAAGAGGCCCGCGATGAGCGTAGCTCTAATGTTCTCCCAGTACTCCCTCCCGTACCTCCTTTCTATGATCTTACCCACAACAGCGCCGAGGAAGTAGTTGATGGCGAAAGGTGGCGTCAGAGCGGCGCCGGCCGCGAAGCCTATGGGCGAGAAGGGCAGGTTGAAGCGCCTAGCGATCAGCGATACGGCGAAGAAGAGGAGCGCCGAAACCACGATGAGGTCGGGCTTGAACACCTCGATCGAGCGCGAAACCCACATTGAAAAATTCAGCGAGCCTATAGGCCACGTTATCACCGTCCACGGGTAGGCCGCCGAGGGGATGGGGGCCATCGACCAGAAGAACTGGAGGTAGATGAAGCTGAAGAGCAGCACTAGGGGGAGCGTGATCGCGTACGCCTTGAAGTAGTCCATCGGCCTGACCTTCAAGAGCATCGCCACTTTGATCCTGTGAGTTATTATCCCAGCACCGGTCGACACCTTCGCCGGCACAAGCCAGGGCTCCACCTCGCCCGGCTTCGTGAAGGCTATGAGGAAAGCCTCTCTCACGTAGGGGATCTGGACCCCCAAGCCCACTTCCCCGTAGCTCCGGGCTAAGAGGACCCCTTGGATGAACGGCAGGACGAGCCAGGAGAGCAGCCAGAACCACCAGAGGCTGGGGTACAGCGCGGTCGCTACAGCCGCTCCCGCGAGCGCGCCTCCCACGATCATCGCTACAACGAAGCCCAGCGGTAGGTAACCCTTCTTCCTTGAAGCTTCGCTGAGGTGCGCGAGGCTCGCTATCGCCGGCTTGATGTACTTCGCTGATATTGCGAGCGAGAAGAGCCCGACGCCCAGCGTCAAGCCGATGAAGGGGCTGGCCCACAGGTCGTAGACGGACCGCTGCCACAGCCACTCGATCGTCGCGGTGGGGGACCAGTCGGCCTTCCACCTCAGGAGCATCGGGTGCTTAACCACGTCGGCCAGCGCGATGCCCAGCACGTTCCCGACGACGAAGAAGGAGAGAGAGCCGACCAGCAGCCAGACCATACTTTCCCACGGTATCAGCCAACCAACCGCGAACGTTGAGATGTCCGTCGCTACCCCCATGAGGGCGCCCGGCAATACTGTGGAGAAGAAGCTGGTCATGTCGACCCAGGGATAGGGTATCAGCTGGATGCGCACCCCTACCATGGCCTCTGTCAGCTGGGGGAAGCCGTAGACGAGGAACTCGTAGAGGAAACCCGCTACGGCGGCGAAGGCGAAGGGCACCATCCTATCCGGCGTCCTCTCCGTGAGAACCTGGATCGCCTGGGCATCCACGGGGGCGATCGGGAACGGCAAGTTCTCCGTTTCGATGTAAAGCTGGATGAAGATGAAGGAGAGGCCGATGTCGACGAGGATGCTGGCTGTCGTGCCGATGAGCGAGACGAGGATCGGCGTGAGCCACTCCCTCGCGAAGAACGTCCTCGCCTGCACAGCCCAGCTGTCGAGCAGGGGGGCGGCCCACGTCGGTATCTTGTCGGCGATCCCGAACAGCCTCGTGTACGGCGCGTCGCGGTAGTAGAGGTTCACGAGGAGGCCGACCCAGTAGAGCGCGTCGAAAGCCACTATCTGCGTCATGAAGTATATTATGTAGGCCTCTTGAGATGTCACGTACCTGCCAACGAAGCGCCCAACTTCGGTAAAGAGGAGGAGCGAGATGAAAACGGGGATGAAGCGCGCGGGGTCTGGCAACCCCGTTAGGAAGTTCATGTATATGAGGACGGGTGTCACCACGACGGCCGCGTAGATTACGGCGAGGAGCGATACCGGCGTTAACCCTCGCTTGTACTCCTCGCTCATGGCGCCCTCACCATCTCGAGACCCCTCTTAATGTACGCCGCCCTCTCCTCAGGCTTCAGGAGCCTCCACGTGAGCAGCTGCTCCCGCACCTCCCTCGCGAACGTCTCGCACGATTTGACCCAGAGGTCGTAGGGGCCGGATTCGCGAACAGCTCTCATTATCGCGATGTACCTGGCTTCGGTCGCGCTCTTCGCCAAAACTATCTCCGTGCTTTGCACGATGTTCTGCTCGTAGGGCGCGAGCCAAATCCTCGCTCTCACAACGGCTTTGCCCGCCTCCACGCTAGCGCTGTGCTCCATCACAGCGAACGTGCCCACCCTCTCCCTCCGGTTCTCCAGGTACTCGCTCAGGTAGGCGACGAGGCCGGCGGCCATCTCCTCCTCCCTGAACGTGAAGGGTAGGGGGATCTCCCACACGTCGCCCCTCGGCTTCGTCGGTATCCTCCACCTCCTCTCCAGCGAGGGGGTGACGAGCTTCGAAACCCTCGCGAACGGGTAGAGCGAGGCGGCGAGGACCATCGCCGCGACGACCGCGAGCGAGGTGAGGACGGAGGAGCTGGAGTAGTTCATGCCGATGTAGCCGCCCGTCGCGGCGGCGAAGTTGAAAGCTCTCGCCGCCACAATGCCGGCCGCGTACCCCGCCACGACGCCGACGATCGCGTACACGACCACCTCCGCCAGGAACATGCCCCCCACGTGCGCGGGCGCCAGGCCTAAAGCGCTGTACACTGAAGCCTCCCTCATCCTCTCGTGCACGCTGCCCAAGATCGCGAGGACGAGCGAGAGACCACCGATCACCACGGGGATCGCGACGAAGCCGAAGCCGAAGAGCTCGTAGTAGTAGCGGCTGCTCAGCAGCCGCCCTCGCCCGTTGTACGCGTACCAGACTTCGAGCCCGTCGAACGCTGTGAATACCTCGTGGGCGAGCCGCTCGTAGTCGCCCTCATTCCCCTCGCGCAGCGCGACGGCGACGGACTGTATGAAGGCGCCCGGCACCCGGCTCAGGAACTCGCAGTTCACGACGAGTATGTCGCTCCACGAGATCCTGTACGGCGTGAAGGCTACGGGGAGCCCGCCGGTTCCGCGCTGCATGAGCTCCGCCACGTCGTAGGGCGCTATCCCGTAACCCTCCACCGGCGTGTCCGGCACGTCCCTCACGCTGCGCTGAGCCGCCGTCTCGTCGAAGAAGCCCACGACGACGAGCTCGTAGCCGAGGAACTCGACGGAGTCGCCGATCTCGACGCCGAGCATCTGCGCGGCCGACTTCGGCAGGATGCAGCCGTTGGGCACGTACTTCAGCATTTCCGGGTCGAGGCCCAGCCTCTTCATGCTCATGCTTAGCTCGTGGTACGAAACCCCGACCACCGCCTTGAAGAAGACCTTGCGCCCGTTCTTCGCTGCGACAGCGAACCTGTCGACGAGCTCGGCCCCTCCCTCGAGCAGTGGTCTGAAAACGAGCGGCGGGTAAAGCCAGTAGCGCGAAGCTACAACCCCCCTTTCGCCGACCAGCTGCTTGAGGGCGTCGACGACGGCGGGGTCTATCGGCTCAGTTGCGGGCGAGCGCAGCACCACCCCGTTGAAGGGCGCAGCGCTCTCGAACTCGACCTCCCTCACCCTGTAGACGGGCACCACGGAAGTTATCGAGACCAGCGAGATCACGACGAAGGTCACGGTCAGCAGGGTGAGGGCCGAGCGCAGCTTCCTCCGCTTCATGTTCTCGATACCGGTCGAGACGGCGGCGATGAACAGGTCAAACGCCTCCCTGCGCAGCTCGTGCAAGCCAAGCCTCTGCGCCCTGACTTGGCCCATCACCCTGGACAGGTTCAGCAGGAGGAAGAACGCAGCCGGCGTAGCCAGAGCGATCGCGATCACGCTGAGCGCCAGCGTCGAGGAGCTTCTCACCACCGAGAAACCGGGGTGGGCGAGCGCGAAGAACGCGTAGGCGCAAGCGGCTACCGCCACTAGGGCCGCAACCCTCCTCATACCTCCGTGGCCGAGGAGGAGCTTCTCAGCGACCACGGCGAAGGGTACGAGCGCGAGGATCGTGACAAGGGTCGCCATCGCGAAGTCCATGCTCATGCCGAGGGTCCGCTCGTAGAGCTTCAGCGCGATGCTCCACCTAGCGAGCCCGCTCCAGCCAGCTTGGTCGAGGAGGCGGAGGAGCTCCTCCGTTGTCGGGTCGACCACGCCAGCTGATCTAGCCTGCTCGTACCTCTCGCGAGCCACCGCTGCCATCTCGCTGGTGTAGACCTCCTCAGCTCTCACCACCGTGAGGGAGCCTGCCTCGCCCAGCTTGTACCCGTGCACCTCACCCCCGCTGTAGTTGAGCAGCAGGACGCTCCTCCTCTGCTGCCCGCCCACGCTCACTATCGCGCAAACCCTGCTGTTTGGCGGGGCGAAGAGGAGGACGAGGTCCCTCAGGAAGTCGACCGAGTGGCCGTAGGAGTCCGGCGCCGCGAAGTTGGGGTAGAAGATCCTGACGAACACGGGGTACGGGACTATGTACTGGGAGAAGGGGACGTAGAACGAGGGCTTGAAGTAGAGGTTTGTCAAGCCGAGCGGCCATGGGCGGCTGGGGTCTATCGCGCGCGGGATCGCGAGAGCCGCTGCCTCGAAGACAACCGCCCTGTACACGGTGTCGAGGGTCACGCGGGTGGAGTACGGCAGGAACCTCCCCGCCCCGTACGGGCCCATGTCGGGGACGTACCTGAGCCTGCCGTTTTCGACCTTGTACGCGTAAACTTCGATGTTCCCGAGCCCGATCTCGGGCGGCGCCACCCCCACTACTCTGGCGAGCCCGTTCTCGTCGGCCATCTCTATTATCTTGCCGAAGGGCGGGTCGTAAACGGTAACTGCCAGCGAGCCGACCGAGTTCAAGGCCCAATCGATCTTATGAACGACCACAAGGGCGTTGGGGACTCTCGCGTAGAGCGCCGGTAGAGTGGGGTCGTACCTTACGACTTCGACCGAAACGCTCATGAACCCGTAGCCGCCGTAAACCCCCGGCTCGACCTGGCGCCGGGTGGGGCTGATGGAATCCCAGGGGCCAGCGTGCGCGGCGCTCAAGTCGCTTAGAACCCTCTCGACGACGAAAAGGGAGAAGCGAACCTGAGGCAGGAGGTTGCCCCAATCGACGGCGTCCAGCGTGTCGCTGGGCGTGAAGACCCTGACCCTCGGGTCCTTAAAGGACAGGAACGTGAGGGCTGGAACGCGCGCCAGCTGGAAGGGCTCTGCGTCCAGGTAGAAGGATTGGGAGCAACCGATCGCGTAGCCCGTAGCGAAGCTCCCCAGTAGCACGGTGCCGGTGTCGGGCTTGTAGAATAGCGCTTCGCTCACCAGCGCCATGCAGTCGTCCGGGTAGAGCGCGTAAAACTCCCTCAACCAACCCTCTAGGCTCCTCCTGAACGTCGTGTAAAGCCACATGGCCGCGTCGTTCCTGTGCCCGTAGAAGAAGCCTCCCGGGTACACGGCGAGCTTCGGGTTCCCCGACGATAGGTCGAAGTTGAGGACGATGTAGGGGAAGGCGCTCTCGCCCACCCTAGTTCCGAACAGCTGCTTCCCGCCGAAGAAGTAGTCTTCGACGAACCACCTCGCACCCGCCAAACCCTGCCAGTGGCCCGAGAGGAAGAGGAGCCAGACCGTGTACCTCGGCCTCCACTCTTTAAGCAGCTTCGCGAGGTGGAGCAGCAAGCCCACGTTCACAGCCTCCTCAGCTCCCGGCGATAGAGCGGGGACGACCGAGCCCGAGTCCAGGTGCGCGGCCAGAACAACAACCTTCTCCGGCTCGGAGGAGCCTGGAATTCTCGCGACAACGTTGTAAGCCGGCACCTTAACCCACTCGTACCTGCCGGTGATCGTAGCGTAAGCGCCCCTTCTCGCCGCCTCCCTCACGAGGTCGGCTCCCTCCTCCACGTAGATGCGCGGTATGTCGAGCGGGATCTGGAGGACCTTCCTCAAGGCTGAGAGCCTGTCGGTCGCGGGGCCGAGGAAAACGACAGCCTTCGCCCCCCTCGCCACCGCCTCCACCCACTCGGAGTCGAACTGGACCACGGCGACCTTACCCTCTAGGTCTATTCCGGCCAGCTCCCCGGGCGTGCAGCGGCCCGCGTAAACCAGCTGGCCCGAGACGTTGGCTGAGCCGAGCGCAACGAGGTTGGGGTACAGGTGGTAAGCCTTAACCCTGCTCCCATCCACCTCGATCTCAGCCCCGTAATCGAGGGGTACCGTAGCGTTGAACGCGTGCAGCTCCACCTCGAGTCCCAAACCTTTCAGCGCCGCTACCACGTACTCCACAGCCCTGTAGTAGCCGGGGTAGCCGGTGAAGCGGCTCCCGAAGGAGGAAAGGGCCTCAACGTGGGCCTTCACCTCCTCGAGGTTTAAGCCTTCGAGCAAGGACTTCGCGGCAGGTTGAGCGTGAACCCCGCTGGCGAACACTTCTACCAACAGCATCACTGCCGTCGCAATAGCAGCTAAACCAGTACCCCTCATCGAATGATCAACTAAATATGTCTCTTAAATACTTTAGCGCAATGCCAATGCACGTGTACCGCAAAACTTATATTCATCCCCTCTAGAAAGGGAAACGTGGGAACGGCCGAAGCTAAAGAGGTAAAAGTAGTTAGAGGCTTGACTCCGAAGACCCTCGCCCTGATAGTCGTCCTCGGTGTTGCGATGTTTTACGTCAACTACATGATGTGGTGGCGCAGAGGCATCACGCTCGAGCCCTTCTTCGGCGGGAGGATCGGAGCACCGATCTACCTGCCGTGGGGCTTCATCTGGCTCCTCGCGCTCGCTGGCGCGCTTTCGAAGTGGAAGCTGCTGAGCGTCCCAGAGATAGTCGTGCTTGTAGGCTCCCTATACATCGTGATGGACTGCGGCTTCTTTTCCTTCTGGCTGGAGCCGATAGCCTTAGCATACAACGCCCAAGGCAACCCGCAGTTGACCGAGCTCCTCAAGTATATCCCGGACATATGGGCTCCGAAGAACCCGGCGCTGGCGGCCGGGATGTTTAAGGGCGGTTCATCTGTACCCGGCGAGGTTGTCGGCCCGCTGCTCTTGCAGAGCATCATCATGTTCGTCTTCCTACTGATGTGCATTTTCACGGCTCTCACGATGATTAGACCTTACATCGAAGTGGAGAGGTTGACGTTCCCGGCGGTTATGCCAGCAGTCCATACTTTAAGGATCGCGCAAGAGAGCTCGCTAACGAGCTTCCGCAGGAGCGTGCTCTTCTACATTTCCTTCATCGTCGGCTTGATAATAGCTTTCATCTCGACGATCAACTACATCTACCCGCTGTTCCCCGTGTTCTTCGCTTGGGGCCAAATATATCTGACAGGTTGGGACGCGTTCCTGAAGAGCATAAACCCGAGCATACAGGAGTGGTGGATGTTCATCCCAGCTGACACGATAATGTTCTTCCTAGCGCCCATCGACGTCACAGCGAGCGTGGCTATATGGACTGGCTTCAAGTCCCTCGTGTGGCCGTTCATAGCGGTTGGAGCTGGGCTCATCTCGCGGGGCGCCGGGCCCGACTCAGGCCCGATTAAGCCGGGCTGGTTCTCCTCCACCCACGTAACCCTTGCGCTGGGGCTGTGGGCTATAATTTTCAAGTGGGACGTTTGGAGCAGCTCCTTCAAGAGCCTCTTCAAAGGTTTGAAGGGGTCTGCCGGCGAGGGGAGGCTAAGCGAGCAGATGATATGGGCGGGGCTTATCGGCAGCTGGCTCATCTACCTCTTAATCTTCGTTGCCCTCGGCGCGCACGCCGGCTTCCTCCTACTGTTCCTCCTGCTGTTCTTCTTCGCGCTGGTGGGTCACGCTAGGATATGGGCCGAAACAGGCCAGTGGCCAGCGACGGGCGGGCCGGACCTGCCCCGCCAGTTAATGCTGACAGCGGCATACGCTTCAGGGGTTCCGAACCCCTGGCCCAGCACCACCTGGTGGGCCACGAAAGCCGCTACCCGAGTCACGCACCACATTCCTCAGGCTACGTGGTACCCGTGGGCCGTCCTCTCCACCTACAAGATGGCTAGGGACACTGGAACCAGCGAGAGGGACCTCCTGCTCGGGCAGCTAGTAGCCGCTTTCCTAGCCAGCTTCGTAGGCTTAGCTATGGGCTTATCCCTGCTCTACGCTTACGGCGCCGATACCGTCTTCACTAAAACCTGGTACATCAAGACGATGCCCGCGGGCGTAACCGGCGCCAGAGAGGTCGGCGGCGTCGTTACAGCGGAAGGCGTGCTCGACGCTACCGGCTTAGGGCACTTTGCTGCAGCCCTCGTAGTAGTTGGAGGGTTGTGGTTCCTCAGGATGAAATTCCCGTGGTTCTTCTTCAGCCCCGTGGCCCTCTTCTTCTACAGCGGAATGTGGTTCCTCAGCAGCTTCCCAGCCCTGATCCTCAAGCTGCTGATACTGAAGACGCTCGGCATCTCGTGGTACGAGAAGTACGCTGTTCCAGTCGCCCTAGGGTTGCTGATCGGGATAAGCTTCGGCGCCTTCGTACTCGGCTCGATTGCAGCTTTCAGGTAAAACTCCATTACTTTCTTTTCTTTTCCATGCTTTTTCGTTAATAACAAAAGAATGCCATTATTATTTACCGCAGGTATCAGAGATTTGGGGATCACGTAACTATACGGCATCCTTCAGCTCGGCTCCGCTAGGGATGCCATTACGGCGTTGTGGATCAGGCGCCTGGCCCTCAACAAGCACTGGTTCTCCCTCGTCGGGTGGACCCTGTTGGTGAGCAGGATGACGAAAAGGTCGTACGCGGGGTCGATCCAGAGCGAGGTCCCCGTGAAGCCCGTGTGCCCGTAAGCCCTCGGGGACATGAGGTCGCCGCAGCTGCAGGGCCTGCAGTTCAGCGCCCACCCCAAGCCCCTGCACTCGTTGAGGCCCTGGGTGTGGTTCCGCGCCGCGAGATCCACCGTAGCGGGGCTCAGCACCCTCGCGCCGAATGCACCCTTGTTCAACCACATTTGGGCGTAGAGGGCGAGGTCGCGAGCGGTGGAAAAGAGGCCCGCGTGCCCCGCGACGCCCCCCATGAACCACGCGTTCTCGTCGTGGACCTCGCCCTTCAGGACCCGCTTCCTCAGCCTGCAGTACTCGGTGGCCGCAGCCCTCTCCCCCAGCTCGGGCGGCGGGTTGAACGCGGTTTCCCTCATCCCCAGCGGCTCGAACACGAGCTCTCTCGCGAGCTCGTCGAGCAGCTTTCCCGCGACCAGCTCGGCGATCCTGCCCAACAGGATGAAGCCGAGGTCGCTGTACACGACCTTCGTCCCCGGCTCGTACTCCAGGTTGAGCCCCGCGATGTAGCCGTACGCGTCCTCCCTCCGCCCGAGGAGCGAGTAGAGCGGGGCGTAGGCGGGGAGGCCGGAGGTGTGGGTGAGGAGGTGCCAGACCGTCACCTTCCTCTTCGGCCCCTCGCCGAACGCTGGGAAGTAAAGCGAGACCGGGTCGTCCAAGCTCAGCTCGCCTTTTTCCGCGAGCCTCAGGATCACGGGCGTGGTGGCCACCACCTTCGTCAGGCTGGCGAGGTCGAACACCGTTTCCAATGTCATGGGCCGGCGCTCCGGGTAGAGCTGCGCGTAGCCGAAGGCCTTGAAGTACGCGATCCTGCCGCGCCTCGCCACCAGCAGGACGGCTCCGGGGAAGCAGCCCGCGTCGACGAGCCGCTGGACGAGGTGGTTCACGAGCTCCAGCCTCTCGGGGTCGAAGCCGAGCTCCTCCGGCTTCCCGCTCGGCAGCACGGGCGGCAGGGGGGTCAGCGATATAAATCGGCAGCGCGCGCGAGCCGCGTGGGCGGCGGGGAGCTGCTGATCGCGGTGGACGGGGGCGGCAGCGGCTCGAGAGCGCTCGTCTTCGACGGGGAGGCGAGGGTTTACGCGTCGTTCGCAGGCCCTCCCCTCAACTACGCGGCGCTGGGGCGTGAGAGCTTCCTGAGGAACCTCAGAGCCCTCCTGCGGCCCGCGCTGGAGCTCTGCGGGGAGCGCGCGGCCGGCTACGTGCTCAGCCTGGCCGGGGTCTCGGCCTTCAGGGGGGAGGTGGAGGCTCTGCTCGAGAGGGAGCTGGGGGCGCGCGTCTGGCTGCTCACCGACATCGAAGCCGTGTACATGGCAGCCGCCCGCGGCAGAGACGCGATCGTCGTCTCCTCGGGGACCGGCTCCTTCGCCTACGGCCGGAGGAGGGGTAGGGCCGCGAGGGCGGGCGGCTGGGGCTACATCTTCGGCGACGAGGGCAGCGCCTACTGGATCGGGAGGGAGCTGGTTCGGCGGGCCCTCGCCTGCTACGACGGGAGGGAGGAGTGCGGGGGGCTCGTGGACCTGCTGCTCCGGCGGCTCGGCGTCTCGACGGTCGAGGAGGCGGTGGGGAAGCTGTACAGGGAGTACGCGGCGCCGAGCAGGACGGCCGAGCTGGCCAAGCTCGCCTGCGAGGCCGCGGTGCTGGGGTGCGAGGCGGCCTCGCGGGTCATCGAGGATGCCGCGCGGGAGCTCGAGCGGATGGTTTCGGCCGTCGAGCGGCGGCTCGGCTTCGAGGAGCCCCCCACCGTCTACGGGACGGGCGGCGCCCTGCTCGGGTGCAAGCCGCTGGCCGAGGCGCTGAAGAGGCTCGTGGAGGCGAAGGGCAGGGTGTTCCGCTTGAGCGAGGCGCCCGCGCTGGCCGGCTGCGTCCTCCACTACCTCTCCCTGAAGGGGCTGGGGCCTGAGGAGCTGGAGAGGGTGAAGGTTGAAATACCGCCTCCGCTGCCGGCCGCCGAGGCGCCGTGACGGGCGAGCGGTCGGTCTTCGAGCTCCTCTCGAAGCTCGAGACGGAGCAGAGGAACCCGGCCAGCGAGCGGCTCAGCGAGATGGATACGATCGAGATACTGAGGGTGATCAACGAGGAGGACAAGAAGGTGGCTTACGCGGTGGAGAAGGCTCTGCCGGAGATCGCGAAGCTCGTCGACGCGATCGTCGAAGCGGTGAGGAGCGGGGGCCGCTGGATCTACGTGGGCGCTGGGACGAGCGGCAGGCTGGCTGCGATCGACGTGGCGGAGCTCCTCTCAACGTACGACGTGGGGCCCGAGGTGGTGGAGGCGCTGGTGGCGGGGGGCCCGGGGGCGATGGTGAGGCCGATCGAGGGCGCCGAGGACGACGAGGAGATGGCGGTGCGGGAGCTGAAGGCGAGGAGGCTCTGCGAGAAGGACGTGGTGGTCGGGATTAGCGCGAGCGGGCGGACGCCCTACGTGGTCTCGGCCTTGAGGTACGCGAAGAGCGTGGGCGCGGAGACGGCCATCATAACGTGCGTCGAGAACTCGCCCGCAACCGTGTACGCAGACATCAAGGTGGTGGTGAAGACGGGGCCGGAGGTGATCACGGGCTCGACGAGGATGAAAGCGGGGACGGCGCAGAAGATGGTCTTGACGATGCTGAGCACGGCGGTCATGGTGAAGCTGGGGAGGGTGTACGGGAACCTGATGGTCGCGCTCCAGCCCGTCAGCCAGAAGCTGAGGGAGAGGGCGAAGAGGATAATCATGATGGAGGCTGGCGTCAGCTACGAGGAGGCCTCCCGGATCCTCGAGGAGGCCGGGTACGACGTGCCGGCCGCGATCGTCATGGCGGTGGCCGGCGTCGGCTACAGGGAGGCGGTCGAGCTGCTCAAGCAGGCCAACTACATCCCGACGAGGGCCATAGAGCTGGCGAAGAAGCTGAAGGGTGAGAGGGGTTGAGGGTCGGCTTGGGAGCGGACAGGAGGGAGGAGCTGGCGCGCGCGCTGCGGGGGAGGCGGGTCGGGCTCGTCGCGAACCAGACCAGCTTCAACTCGTCGATGGAGCACATCGTCGAGGCCGCTGGGGAGCACGCGCGCGTCGAGGTCGTCTTCACGCCCGAGCACGGCTTGTGGGGCGCCGCCGCCGCCGGCGAGTTCGTCCGCTCGGGCTTCGACGGGGAGTTCGGGGTGAGGGTTTACAGCCTCTACAGCGAAAACCTCGAGCCGCCCGTCGAGGAGCTGCAGAAGCTGGACCTCGTCGTCTACGACGTCCAGGATCTGGGCCTCCGCTGGTACACCTACGCTTCCACGCTGTACTACGTCGAGAGGGCTTGCGCGAAAGCGGGGGTGCCGCTCCTCGTGCTGGACAGGCCGAACCCGCTCACCGGCATGGTCACCGAGGGGCCGGTGCTGAAGCCGGAGTACCGGTCCTTCGTGGGGGTCGCGAGCGTCCCGGCGAGGTACGCGCTGACGCCCGGCGAGCTGGCCCTCTACTACTCGAGGGTGGAGGGTTTGAACTGCGAGGTGCGGGTGCTCGAGCTCGAAGGGTGGCGGCGCAGCATGTGGTTCGACGAGACGGGGCTCCCCTGGATCCCCACGTCGCCGAACATCCCGAACCTCGAGACGGCCCTCGTGTACGCTGGCGCGTGCATGCTCGAGGGCACGAACCTCTCGGAGGGGCGCGGCACCGCCTCACCCTTCCTCCAGTTCGGCGCCCCCTGGGTTAAAGCGAGGGAGCTTGCGCGCGCCCTCAACGAGGAGGGGATCCCCGGCGCCGCGTTCAGGCCGGTGAAGTTCGTCCCCACCGCCAGCAAGTACAGGGGGCAGCTCGTCAGCGGCGTCTACGTGCACGTGGTGGACCGGAGCAGGTTCAAGCCCTTCACCGCGTTCGTCAGGATCCTGCGGAGGATCAGGGAGATGTACGGGGAGTTCGAGCTGCTGACGAGGGAGGCGGAGCGCGAGGTCGAGTACGTCAAGGACTACACCGCCTGGTCGACGGGGGCGAGCAGGTACGTGATCGACTACCTGGCCGGCACGAGCGAGGTTAGGGAGTGCATCGAGGGCCGCGCCGACGTGGAGGGGGCGGAGGAGCGCTGGAGGAGGGAGCGGAAGCGCTACCTGGAGAAGGCCGCGGAGAAAGGCGTGCTGCTGTACGAGCCGCGCTCGCTGCCGCTCGGCTAGAGCTCCCTCAGCACCTGCCTCAGCTGCTCGCTGGGGGCCATCAGCGCTTGAGCGTACTTGAAGCCCGACTCGATCCCCCTGATCCTGAAGAGGCAGGTGTAGTACTCGATGTAGGGGAAGCCGGTCTCCCCCCTGGCGAACGCGTAAGCGCTCGCCGCCTCCCTCCACACCTCGAGCGCGTCGCTGATGTCCACGTAGACGTTGGGGCGGAAGCCGCGCGGGTCCTCCCAGTTTTCCGCGAAGAAAACCCTGCGGACCCGGTGGGCCGGCTTCTCGCGCTTGACGGCCGGCAGGGCCGCGTAGAAGAGCGCGTCCCCCGCGTTCCTGTACGTGTTCCTGTGGTCCCTGTGGATGCTGCCCCTCCAGTGGGTGACCAGGATCTCGGGCCTGTACTCCCTGATCAGGTCGCAGAGCCGGAACTTCACCTCGCCGCTCACCGGCAGCTCCCCGTCCCTGTAGGGCAGGAAGACCGGCTTGGCGCCCAGGATCCTCGCCGCCTCCTCGGCCTCCCTGCGCTTCTGGGCCGCGTACTCCTCCTCCGAGAGCTTCGGGTGCCCCCTCTCCCCCAGCGTCATGTGGACGATGACGACCTCGTGGCCGGCCCGCGCGAGCTTCGCGATGAGGCCGCCGCACGTGACCTCGGCGTCGCCCGCGTGCGCGCCCACGACCATCAGCTTGACCATCGCGGCCACCCTACAGCCTCCTCCTCATGACGTAGTACCTGCGCGTCACCCTGAAGCCGAAGCGCGAGTAGAGCCTCGCGGCCCGCTCGTCCGTCCAGAGGACGAACGCGTTGTGGATGCCTCTCTTCCTCATCTCCCACAGGCAGCGCGCCAGGAGCACCGTGCCGATGCCCCTCCCCCTCGCGTCCTCGCGGACGCCGAAGGGGCCGAAGTGCGCCCCCGGCCTGTGCCAGTTGTAGTCCTCGCTGTGCCAGTACTGGCAGTAGCCCAGCACCTCGCCGCCCTTCACCGCCACGAGGATCTGGCCCTTCTCGCCGCCGCTCTGCAGCAGCTCGAGCGCGTGCCTGTACCAGTCGGCGGGGAAGCTGCGCTCGAGGAACTTGAGGAAGGGGTAGATGTCGCGGGTCTCGAGCGGGCGGACCTCCACCCCCTCGCTCTCGAGCTTGCGCTCCAGCTCCTCCACCTCGGGCGGGGGCGCGTAGTCGGGCCACAGCTGGGCGTCCATGCTCAAAGCCTCGTAAACCCTCTCGAAACCGTGCCGCTCGAGCAGCTGGAGCAGCCACCCGTACCTGTCGGGGTCGACGCCGGGGAAGAAGTAGTTGGGCGTGTAGGTGGCGAACCACACGATCCTCCTCCCCCTCGCCCTGAAGAAGGCGAGCGCCTCCTCCACCAGCCTGTCGCCCACCTCGGGGCGCTGGGGCTCGAAGGCGAGCGCTGTGATCCACCCGTGCTCCTCCTCCAGCCCCCGGTAGAAGAGCGGGTACCTCCTCACGAGGCACAGCGCGAAGCCCTCAACGCCTCCCTCGCCGCGCGCCACCTTCAACCCTTCGGCCTCGAAGTTCGGGTCCAGCAGAACCTTGCGCTCGAAGACCTTCAGATCCACGGGATCGTACCTGAGGAGCTTGTTCCACGACCGCACGACGGCCTCCTCGTCTCCCGGCTTGTACGCCCCGATCTCAGGCATGCAGCCTATTGGGGGCGGAGGGAGATATGCGTAACCGCCGGTGACGCGCGGATCTTCGCCGAAGGCTTCCGCCCTCCAGCCGCCGGCTAGCCCCCCTGCTCGCGCTTCCACTCGAAGATCAGAACGAGCTTCTGGGGCGACGCTCTCGGCCGCTCTTCGCCGCTTACCAGCCTGTACTCGACGAGGGCGCCCTCCTCGAGCTCCTCGACCCTGACCGCGCCCACCCTGTAGCCGCGCTCCTCCACGAGCCGCGCCAGGTCGTCGAAGTAGTCGTAGTAGCCGCACGTGAGGCAGAAGTGGCCCTCGAACTCCGCCATGAAACCGTCCTCCAGCCACCCGACGACCCTCACGCGCGCCTCCGCCCCGTGGTACCTGTTGAACTCCTCGACCGCCCCCTCGACAGCCTCCCGGAAACCGTCCACGCTCGCTCGGGGCGGGAGCACTTTAAAAGCTGCCGCTAGCCCTGCCTGCCCCCCTCCTGCTTGGCTTTGCTTCGGAGGAGCCCGGCGAGGAGCGCGATGTATATTCTCAGCTTGTAGTAGTACTTGATGAGGTCCTCCCTCCCCGTCTCCAGGTACTCCTTGTAGATGAGGTCGGAGATCCGGTCGAGCTCCCTCACGTCCTCCGCGGTCACGTCGTCCTTCTCGAGCAGCTCGAGAAGCCTCCTCCTCACTTCCTCCGTGTAGTACTTGCTCCTCGCGGGCGGTAGCGCCGCGGCGAGGAAGCCGCGGAGCGCCACCCTCTCGGGCTCGCTCACCACCCCCTTCGCCGCCAGGAACTCGATGAGCGTCTCGCCGAAGCCCTGCAGCGCCCGCTCCACGCTCGCGACCCTGAACTTGAGGTCGGCAACCTCCACCTTCAAGCTCCTTATCTCTCTGCTTAACTCGCTCCTCGCGCTGCCCAGTTCGCTCCTTAAACCGTTTATTTCACCGTATAATTCCTTGATTTCTCCATGTAGTTCTTTTTTCACGCTTTCGATTTCTGCGTGTAATTCTTTTCTTAAATCTCCAATTTCTCTATGTATTTCTCTTCTTAAATCTTCAATCTCATTGCGTATTTCTTTCTTCGAACTCTCGATTTTAACGCCGAACTCGCTCCTCAGATCCGCCCTAACCTTCTCGATCTCCCTCTTGAGCGTGAAGTACACTAGAACTATCGCCAGCGCCGTCAGCGGCGCCTGCGCTGCGAGGGAGCTCAGCACGGCGCTCCAATCGAGCACGAAGCTGCTGCCGCACGCTTCGTGAAAAACCTTTCGCGCTCGCGCGGTCGAAGGGCTCCGCCGGGCGGGGCGCTTAAGGGCGCTGCCGCCTCTTGCTGAGCAGCTTCAGCACGGGTATCTCCTCTATCTGCTGGGGGGTGAGCAGGTCCCAGTAGACGCCTTCGGGCCTCTTGAGCGGCGCGCGCACCTCTAGGACCCTCGTCGGCGTGAACACGAGGTTGACGGGGACGTCGTGCTTCTCGAGGGGGACTCGCTCGACGATCTGGAGGTCGTGGACGGTGGTGGCTATCGGTGTGTCGTCGGAGACCGCCCCGAGCTCCTTGAGGATCGCGAACTCGAGGTCGGAGAAGCCGCCGCCCTTCCCCACCCTCCCGCCGTCGGGGCTCACCGCGACGCTCCCGGCGACCTTCAGGTCGACGCTCGGCACGCTGTCGAGCACCTGCTTCCCGTACTTGAAGGCGCCCCTGATCGTCGCCGCCTCGCTGTACGCGCTGCGGGGTATCCGCGAGGGGTCGAGCACGAGGAACCCGCTCCTCAGCCTCGGCGAGGCCATGACGACGAGCTTGCCGTAGTGCAGCGCGGCCTCCCGCACCGGCCTCTGCGGCGAGTCGGGGTTGCAGAAGACCACTTCGGCGCGCTGGAACACCCTGGATCTGACCAGGAGCGCGGCCGCCTGCTCGGCGCCCGCGAAGTTCGGTATGCGCCCCTGCACCGGGAAGGGCGGCCTCGCCACCCCCCGCTCGACGAGCAGCCTCCAGACGCGTTCCCTAATCTCCCTCTTCTCGCTCTTCGCGTCGCCGGCCACGCGTAGGCTCCGCGGGGAGCGCAGTTAACGCTGACGCCGGCTCAACCCGGTTGCCGCGCTCAAAAAGAGGCCCGGTGGGTCTGATGGGGGCGTTGGAGGAAGCTCACCGCGCCGAGCTGAGGGGTTCGCGGAAGCCGAGGGTAATGCCTCGCCCGCGGAGCCTTAGGCAGCAGCAAAGGATATCTTCCACCCGCCGCGTGTGCGCGCAATGTCGGGGGACGAGCTCGCGATCCTCGTCGGGGGGCCAGCCGGCTCGGGGGTTTTCGCGACCGGGACGATAGCCGCTAAAGCCCTCGTGTACCACGGGTACAGCGTTTTCGCGACGAACGAGTACCCCAGCCTGATCAGGGGCGGGCACCAGTGGTTCCTCGTCGCGGCCAGGTGGGAGGGGAGCGCGATGGCCCACCGCAGGCGGCTCGACGCGATCCTCGCCCTCGACGAGCGCACGGTGGAGCTTCACGCCGGGAGGCTGAAAGAGGGGGGCTTCGTCGTGTGCGACGAGAGGGTCGCCGCCCGCTCGCGGGCCGGCAACGTCGTGGCGCTACCCCTCTCCGAGCTCGTGGGGGGGCTCGGGGCGCCGCCCGTCGCGGTCAACGTGGCCGGCCTCGCCGCCCTCTTCGGGGTGCTCGGCGGCAACCTCGAAGCGCTGCTCGCGGCCATCAGGAGCTACTACCGGGGCCGGGAGAAGACCGCCGAGGTCAACGCGAGGGTGGCCGAAGCCGGGTACAGGGAGGGCGCGAAGCTCTCCGGGCGCGCGAGCTTGAAGCTGAGGTACGCGCCGAGGGAGAAGAGGCTCCTCCTCGACGGGAACTCCGCGGTCGCGCTGGGCCTGCTCGCGGGGGGGCTCAGCTTCTTCGCCGCCTACCCGATAACCCCGGCCTCCCCCATCCTGCACTTCCTCGCAGAGGTCCAGCGCGAAGCGGGGGTCGCCGTGGTGCAGGCGGAGTGCGAGCTGGCGGCAGTCAACACGGCGATCGGCGCAGCCTTCGCCGGGGCGCGCGCCGCCGTCGCCACCTCGGGGCCCGGCTTCTCGCTCATGGCGGAGTCGCTGGGGGAGGCGGCGATGACCGAGACGCCCCTCGTGGTAGTCGACGTCCAGAGGGCGGGGCCGAGCACGGGCTTGCCCACGCACACGGCGCAGGGGGACCTGCGCTTCGCGATCCACGCCTCGCACGGGGAGTTCCCGCGCGTCGTGCTCGCGCCGGGGGACCCGGTGGAGGCCTACGAGCTCGCCTGCGAGGCGCTCAACATCGCGTGGCGGTACCAGGTCCCCGTGATACTCCTCTCGGACAAGTTCCTGGGCGAGAGCTACTGGACCGTCGACCGCCTGCCCGACGTCGGGCCGGAGGAGGGGCCCGTGGTGAGGGGGAGGGCGCCGCCAGGCTACGCCCGCTACAGGATCACGGAGAGCGGCGTCTCGCCGATGGCGCTGCCCGGCACCGAGGGCGCGAGGGTTTACGCGAACACGAACGAACACGACGAGCTGGGCTTCCTCACGACCGACCCGGAGGTCGTCAAGGCGATGCAGGACAAGCGGTGGAGGAAGCTGGCCGCGCTCAAGGAGGAGGCGGAGAAGCGCGGCGTGAAGGAGTACGGGGAGGGGAGGGTGGCGCTGCTCGTGTGGGGCTCCACCAAGTGCGTCGCGATGGAGGCTTTGAGGGGGCTGGACGGCGTGAAGCTCGTCCAGGTCGTCTGGCTCGAGCCCTTCCCCGCCGAGGCGGTGCGCAGGGCGGTGGGGGAGCGCCGGCTCCTCGTGGCCGAGAACAACGCGAGGGGGCAGCTGGCCTCCCTCGTGAGGGAGCACCTGCTGCGCGAGCCGGACGCCGTCCTGCTGAGGTACGACGGGAGGCCGCTCGACCCGGAGGAGCTGGCGGAGTTCGTGAAGGCGAACGCGGGGTGAGGGGCGTGGCGCGCGCCTTCGATACGGGCGTGAGGCCGCAGTGGTGCCCCGGCTGCGGCAACTACGGGGTGCTGGCGGCGGTGAGGGGCGCGCTCGCGGAGCTGGGCCTCCGGCGCGAGGAGGTCGTCGCGGTCGCCGGCATCGGCTGCCACGGCCGCGTGACCGAGTACCTGGACGTGAACGCCTTCCACGCGATCCACGGGCGCGCGGTGCCCGTCGCGGAGGGGGTGAAGCTCGCCAACCCGAAGCTCACAGTGCTCGTGCACACGGGCGACGGGGACGCGTACGCGATCGGGCTCAGCCACCTCCTCCACGCGGCCCGGAGGAACGTGGGGATCAAGGTGATCGTGCACAACAACATGGTTTACGCGCTCACAACCGGCCAGGCGGGGCCCACGACCCCGCGCGGCCTCAGGACGAGATCCACGCCCTACGGCAACCCGGAGGAGCCGTTCAACCCGCTGCTGCTCCTCCTCGCCAGCGGCGCCACGTTCGTCGCGAGGGGGTTCAGCGACGACGTGCAGCACCTGAAGGAGCTGGTGAAGCGCGCGATCCTGCACAAAGGTTTCGCCGTCATCGACGTGCTCCAACCGTGCGTCACGTTCTACGACACGAGGGGGTGGGTCAGGGAGAGAGCTTACAAGCTCGAGGATGCTGGCCACGACCCCAGCGACTTCAGGGCGGCGCTGGAGAGGAGCTTGGAGGCGGAGCGGGTGCCGCTCGGCGTGCTCTACGAGGTGGAGAAGCCGGCCTTCGAGGAGCTCGCGCTGAGCCCCGAGCACCCTCCGCCGGCGCTGAGGGACCTCGAGGCGAGGCCCCCGCTCGACAAGC